>Ga0307513_10003255_pt1 | contig 22141 bp, 22 predicted proteins | sample 15_EM_MG_FD_202174 | JGI IMG/M metagenome (GOLD analysis project Ga0307513, IMG submission 202174) | Populus trichocarpa ectomycorrhiza microbial communities from riparian zone in the Pacific Northwest, United States - 15_EM | ecosystem: Host-associated > Plants > Roots > Unclassified | place... | reverse complement strand
TTTAAATTTCAGAGAATTGCAGTGCTATTAGGCATTCTTGTGATGAGGCACCTCAAAATGTGGCATATTTGGTGTGTTTTGCCGTTTGTCCCTGAACTTTTCTAACGGCACTGTACTCGCACTTGGTCAAGATGTTGGCCATTTCACTTCTTTTCCGAGCCCAAATGACTCGGCCATTGCAACCAGCTCAAATCGCCCCAAAATAGCCTTAGCGTGCTGGGAGAGGATTCTGGTGTTTCAGGCTCCCCGAGAGATAGAAACTTGAGCGCTGATCCTAGGAGAGCTATGACGTTACGAGGGCCGGCAGAGACACGCCACCTGCTTGTGCACTTCAATAAGGCAATCCCCTATCGGTAATTTATGTGCCCGCAGCGAGCTTTGTTACTCTAGCCCTGAGATTGAGGTGTGTTGTGGCAGGAGCTCAGAAGAAGTGGATATTAGGAGTTTGAATGTTTACTGCATCAAGGGCAAATATTGTAATAGTGATGATGGATCGTACTGCGCTGGGTGGCGCCTAAATTTACTCTCGAATTTCACAAGGAGTCCGGATATCTATCATACCTTGAAAATCGGAAATACGTGATTGGCGCCAAGATTCGAGTGCTTAGGTGTAAGCTGGGACATCTTGGCGTCTAGTCATCCGAATACTTTATGAATCACCAAGCACTGCCCGTGAGTGTGAACAGCCGCATGGCAAAAGCTCTGGTACCTGACTGGTATTATAACACAAGGGGCTATAACACATCTGCCATAAAACTTTGTCGCGATACCAGCGGGGATGCCAGAACTTTTGGCACAAAGCTTGTACTAGTACAAGGGTAGGAACTAGCTAATAACCTGAATGGACAGGGATATATTCTGGCTGGTTAGCCTTAAATGAGTGCCCAGTCACCTCCTACCGGACCCCGTACCAGCACGGCAGCGGTTCGTCCGATTTAGCTCAGTATTAGACACTGCCAGCCGTCTCCCACCCAACAAAGGGCTTTTTTGTAGGGATGACAGTGTTTACCCGCTGGGATTCCGCAGAAGGTGTTCAAGATCATAGACTCATCTAACTGTACCGATCTGGCATCCTCTAGAAGGTGGGGGGGGGGGGCGTGCCGTCAAGATGTTACAAATAAGGGGTCGCTTTTCCAGCCCAAACTTTCCTATTGGTGTTGTGAAGGCGATTGATATTTGGTGATGCTAGTTGACTAAAACGCCTTGGAAGGTATCAAGGGGTGGTCCCCGAACAGTAGGGCCGACAAAGCTAAGGATGGTATTGGGAATAGCGCAGGCACTAGTGGGGGTGTGTTGAAAACCAGAAGGGTTCCTCGAACAACTTTCTGCTTTACCATTGGTGAACTATCTATTTGCGGGTTTCTATTGACTATTTGCCACTTTAGTTCATGGTGAGAATAAACCCTGACACCCGAGTAAAAAGCCCGACGTACCATACCCGATACTCTAGCCCATTCCAAAGCGCCGAGAAACATAGCCCAGCGCTCTGCCACAGAAAGGGGGCCAATAGGTCGAAATGCTTTTGTCATCTGGGTTAGGGCGCATAGCTAAATGCCCCCCCTCCACGGGGACAGCTCCCTATTGCGGGCAACTTTTACCAAGACTCCTGCTGTGTCCCCACCTCTCAGGTTATCCCAGCTTTGCCTGCTCAGCTGGGAGTAACAGTCGCCATGCCATGGTGGGTCATGGGTTTTTACTCGCACGAGTACAGAATAAGTCATGCACGGTACCCCGCATTTGGTGTGGAAACCTCGATTCCCATTCCAAGTCATCGTCGGTCTAAATTATAGTTACCCCACAAACCCATTGTGACCCTGCGTCTTCACTGGAGGAACCTGGAACTTGGGGTTTGCGAGATCTCTCGTCGTGATCGTTAATAGAGGCGTCACATGGCGAACCCCTGCAGCTGTCAGATTCGGTGGTCATAATGGGAAGTCTCATGATCTTTGAAGTGAGGCTAAGCTCGAGCCACAGCTAAACTACAAGTATGAGCATAGATACCGATAACCCTTACAATACCGGCATGACGCGAAATTGCCTACGGTGGCGGCTGTTGCTGGTAATTTGGCTTATGCTCTTACCGTACTCGTACCATCTTACCGCCGCCTCTAGTGCTCGTGGGGTGCCGAAGTGGTTACCTAAGCAATATCGTTGGCTCGGACCGGCCTCGTTTCTTTGGGAGAACTTTAGATGCTCGGAGCTGTTGATTCGAGATCGGGGATCACCGTGGATGCTTGTGTACGAGTACGAAAGGAGGAGCTCAGGACCTCAAGTGTTACCATCCTGTGTTGTGAAAGCAAACCGACAAACTCTGTATTATTATTTTTCTAAAGAGGAGGAGTAATCCGCGGAAAGAAGGCAAAGAGCTCTGAAGAATCCTCCACCTACCGAGATTCAAAGGTTTTTTCAACGCCTTTTTTCATTCCTCCTTTTTTCCTTTTTTGCGCCGAGTTTTTCTCTCTCTCGATCTTTCTGTCCCTGTCAACGACGCAATTGAACACTAAGCTTCCCGTTGTTTTCTTTTTCCCGCGACACATTTCGCAGGGTTCAAAGAAAGGCGTTTCTCTTCGCTCCTCCTCACCGTTTGGCGGCCCCTCTTTGGTCGGCTGCATGGTGGGGGGAAGTTCTTCGCGTAAAAGGGGCATCGATGTGCTGTGGTTGTTTCGTTCCCGTGCGAACTTGTTATTTTTGACGATCTTTCGAGCTCCAGGTTTTCTTTTTCAGCGCCTTGGCTGACGCGGTTTCTTGAGATCTCTGTCAAGCACCCGATCGCTACTGTCTTTGTATGCAACTTGAAGCTCACCTCGAAATCCTCTCTCGCTGTTGAGTTCGGCCGTCATAATTGAGCACTCTGCGGGTATGGAGCCATCTGGGAATGTTCAGGATTTTATATATCACTTGCAAAATTTTGGAAGAAGGCGAGCCTCCCGTGATCGCATGTTGGTAAGTGACTAAGGTGTCGCATCATTACCCCCAGAGCGCAAGAGCGCCTGTGCAGCCTTCGGAAGGGCGGTAACAACCCCGCATCCGCACCAAAACATTTTCTCTACTCGAGTATGCTGTGGGGTGATATTTATCCTCGCCTCCGAAAGTCTCCGCTCTTCCGGAGTTCTGGCCCTTTCAGGATAAATTCGGCTGCTTGAATGGGCCCGTCGAGGAATTGTTTCAGCACATGAAATAGAGTACTTCCTTGGTACTCTTGCAGTACTTTTTTATCAATGAAACAATGCTTCAGGCTGAACGTTATCTTTTGTGATTATTCGGTTCACAGATTATGCGGTGTAAACATAAGTTTGTATGTGCCGAGTATCAGCAACGTCTAGAACATTGTCGAGTCGTGAACCTCCACTACCGGCAGCCTGCTGGTAAGAATCAAATTTTCATTGGTCACATGGCGCGGCGTAGTCGTATTTTGTGATATTTCCAATTTTCGTGCACAGCAAAGTATTCTATTTCTTTCTTTCTTTTTCGTTTACGGCATCTAGGCTAGATCTCGGGTTTATCTCTTTCTGTGGCCCAAATCTCTATTACAGAAGATTTTGCGAAACCGTTTACAGGGCTGAAGCAGCCGTCCTGCTCCCACTTGTACTCGTACGCCATATCCGTAGCTGCGGTATCCTAGAATGGAAATGGTAATGGCTAGGCTGTTAGCTGAACAGTTCCGCCGAGCAATTTACCGTGGAAAACTGGGGTACGGGATGGCTGAGAACAGACGTTACCGCAGTATCAGCCCAGGGAGAGGAGTGACTTTAGGGACCAGGAAGACTTTTTAGAATAGGCGAAGACCATCTCCAAGGCGATGAACTTGGCGAAACTTGTATTCCCACCTTTGGGAAGCCTTTTTTTTTTCATGCATGCAAAGTGGAGTAAAAACAACCAAAAATGATGAATACTTCCGATAAGGGATATTGATTCGCCCCAGCACTGAAGCCAAGATCACCAATTCTGTAGCCATACCACCTCTGTAGCCATACCACCCTCCCTTCCAAGTGCCGGCTCACACAATCTGATATCAAGAGATCATTTTCTCCTTTCCGGTTCGTCAGCTATTCAGATATCATCTTTCACACAGTAGCTTCCAATACAATTATTTTTTTCCCCTTCTTGCTATCATATTCCGACAAGCTGCGCTCCCTGCCGCATTTAGTTTGCATACCGGTATCCTTCCCTTCTTGCGCTTGCCCTAATCACTACACGACCAATCACTGCATCCCTGGGCAATTGATCTTTTTTATCTTATTCCCCTTGGATGCACAGGGAGATTCTCTTTTTCCCTATCCGCTCTTTGCATATTAGTATGGTAGCGGCAGCGAATTTTTTTTGATTCTTTCGTTCGGCGCTTGACACGCTGTTCTATCTGATCACTCCACCCTTCCTTGAAACCCGAGGAGGAAGGGAAAAAAAAAGATAATATCAGAAAACAACGAGCAAAACAAAAACAAAAATAGAAATAAAAGGAAAACACAGAAAAAAAACAAAAACAAAACAAAGATGCATTCATCGGACTGATCTGGGTCTTTCTTAGCTTTTTGTAGACTTTTTTTTATATGGTGTTTTGCGTCAGGACAGCTGTGCACTATCACTCACTCACCACCCACTTACTCATTCACCCCTGCCCAGCAACTTTGCTTGGTCTGGTCTCGTGCGTGTCTTGGAGCCAGGTGCTGTTCTCATCGCCCAACGGAGCTTCCTTGACCTGACTACAACCCTCCACCACCCCTTCCACATTACCCAACCCACCACACACTAAGGTCTCGAGCCCGCACCGGAGGCAAAATTCATTTTCACCCGTCCTGCGTTCCTCCCACATCAACCGCCGGCAGCCGTGGGCCTGCAGCAGTCCTGGACCCGTCAAAGATTGAAGAACACGGCTGTCCGCCAGCCCCACCGTCGTCACCATTCCTCCCACATCTTCCTCCACGCGCCCGGTCGATATACCCCTCCGTTCCCTAGCCCCTCGACTCTCCTCTTCCTCCGACCAACACACAGAATCTCTCCTCCCTCCGAGGTCTTCACATCATAACCATCCCCACGGCCACTCTTCATCCCCTCGATCATCCATCGACTCAGAGGATTCTGGCTTCTCCTGGAGCGATACCGGCGACTTAGCTGAACAACTTGGGGAGGAGGATCCCTTATCCATCAGACTTCAGGAAACCCTTGACGACGAGCTCCTCAGCGGCCCATCATTCAGCACTCGTTTCTCTCACCGCCGCTCTGGCTCGAAGAAGGTTCGTCGTCACCGACGTAGGTCTTCAGCCTCACAATCATCCCACCACGACGGACACCGTCGACAAGAGATCCTTATACCTACCCCAGGACCCAGGAAAGTATCCAGAGCAGAAAAAGCTTTGGTGTACATCATGATGTGCGGTCGTAATGGCAGCTCCGTGCATGGGCTCACGGGGAAGCCCTTACTGTAATTATCCTATCTTTTTCCAGCCATGCACAAACTAACGTTATGGTAGATATTTCACGAGTGTTTTCGTAAGTTTAGGCGTATTTTTGTTCGGCTATGACCAAGGAGTCATGTCTGGGATCATCACGTACGAGAATACCCCTTGAATCCCTTATCAGATGAAGTACTGATTTTATTTTCTACAGCGGCCCTTATTTTAAGGATTATTTCAATCAGCCCACCAGGGCCCAGATAGGGACTATGGTAGCTATCTTGGAAGTCGGAGCATTTGTATCATCCCTAATTGTAGGCCGAGTCGGAGATATCATTGGAAGGCGAAAAACTATTTTCTATGGAGCTATTATCTTTGTTACTGGAGGCGCTCTCCAAACTTTTACTACTGGAATGGGATCTTTAATCCTTGGCCGTATCATTGCTGGCGTTGGTGTTGGTGCACTTTCAACCATCGTTCCGGTTTATCAGTCTGAAATCTCGCCCCCACATAACCGAGGTCAACTCGCATGTATCGAATTCACGGGTAACATCGTGGGATATGCATCAAGTGTCTGGGTAGACTACTTTTGTAGTTTTATCGAGAGTAACTACTCCTGGAGGCTCCCGCTTTTTATGCAATGTATTATGGGCTCTTTGCTCGCGGTCGGCTCCCTCGTCATCTCCGAATCTCCAAGGTAACACAATGCGTCATTTCCCTTTTCGTCCTCGTGACTAACAAATTTTCTATAGATGGCTCCTTGATAATGACTATGACGAAGAGGGGATGATCGTCTTGGCAAATCTTCATGGTGGCGGCGATATCCACAACGAGCGTGCAAGGGACGAGTTCCGTGAAATCAAGGGGAATGTCCTTATGACGCGCGATGAAGGCGAACGATCTTACGCCGAGATGTGGAATAGGTACAAGAAGCGCCTCTTGATTGCTATGTCGTCCCAAGCATTCGCTCAGTTGAATGGCATTAATGTTATCTCGTACTATGTGAGCTGCTCCACACACCCAGTTTATGTTCACCTCTAACAGGCATAGGCTCCCATGGTTTTTGAACAAGCCGGATGGGTTGGCCGCGACGCTATTCTTATGACTGGAATCAACGGAATCGTCTATGTTCTTAGCACCATCCCCCCATGGTATCTTATGGACAAGTGGGGTCGTCGCCCTATCTTGCTTTCTGGAGCCATCATCATGTCCCTCGCACTCTCAGCGATTTCGTACTTCATTTACATTGATGTCCATTACACTCCACGGATGGTGGTCATATTTGTCATTATTTACAACGCATTTTTCGGATACTCATGGGGACCTGTCCCATGGTAAGTTTCGAGTCCGCTCCTCTTGCTACGTTTGATCCTAATTACGAGTAGGCTATACCCCCCGGAGATCATGCCCCTAAGTATCAGAGCCAAGGGAGCTTCGCTTTCGACAGCGACCAACTGGGCATTCAACTGGTTGGTAGGCGAGATGACACCAATTCTACAGGACTTGATCAAGTGGCGCCTATATCTGGTGCATGCGTTCTTCTGCGCCGTTAGTTTCGTTCTTGGTGCGTTGATCTAACAATCAATTGTTCCCTTTGTGACTCAAAACATGTGCTGATTCCACGAATAGTGTACTTTGTTTACCCTGAGACCAAAGGCGTCCAACTCGAGGATATGGACGCTATCTTTGGCGACCAAACTGCTGCACCAACACCCGCTACTGCGCGGCAATCACTCCTTCATCCCAGTCGCAGTGGCAGTCCGGTTCCTTCGCTCGATATCGGAAGTGCTGATTCAAAGAAGTCGAGATCAGCGGGCCGATCAAAGAACCGAGGGATTACTGAATGGTTCAGCGGATTGTTTGCAAAATCAGAATACGAGGCTGGAGGAAACTATAGAAGGCTGGATGAGGGAGATGAGGTTTAGATAAATTGGCTGGAGTTTTTTAAGATGTGTTTTGTTTCTATTTTTATATTCTCACATTCAACCTCTTCAATTCTATTCATTTTTAGTTTGTTCAATTTTCACTTGGCCTAGGGTTCCTCCTCCTCTTGGGCTGTCACATTGGGTATTCACACTATTTTCAGGGTTGTCAGGATTCATCGTTAGTATTCGGAATGTCTTGTTTTTCATCCCCCACCTCACCCCCACCCCCCCCCCCCCTCACAGTTTTATCTTCTTTGCTCTCCTCGCTGCTTTGTCTTTGGACGCTGTTGCTGTCCCGGAGCGTGATTAGAGGTTTTCCTTCTGTGCCCCCGTGGCCAAAAAAAAAGGTAGAAGTGCATGATCTACTTGGTATGTAATTTTCTGAGCTTGGGTTATTTTTTTATCAGAGTGGAGAGAAATCGGGAATGGCTTTTGTATGTTTTATTACCACCGAATTAGTTTCTCCAAACGTCGTTGTCAAGCCTGTAGTGAATGTCCCAACGACTTAGCCGATCATACGGCCTTGGCAAGCCGAGGAGGTGGTTAACGAAAATACCCGAGTGATGAGTGATGACCGCCGGTTATCCTGCATGATGGCGAGGATTGGCCTGTTGAAGCCGAGACCTTGGAGACTATCGGAAAAGGGGGCTTGTCTCATTCCCGAGACGAAACCCAACCTCTGGCTTCCCTTCACTAACCACCTACGGTACGCAAGGGCACTGCAAGCCTCATCACTTGTCTCACCCGGGAGATTGGGGAGCGCGAGATGATTATAAAATCTCCCGATACCCACCCTTCCCTTCCTACCGTGCCCCCGTTCCACTACTCCCCTATAAACGTCGTCCTCCTGCTCCTCCTCCTTCAGGCACCAAATTACCCGCCGCGATGGCCCAAAACCAGCAGCACCGCTCACCACCGCCAGGATTACCCCCCCTCCTAACCCTCCCCCCCGAACTCCTCCTCACAATCGCTGAGCTCCTCCCACTAAGGTGCCAATCGCGCCTGCTGCGCGTCAACATCCACCTGGCGAACGTGCTGACCCCCCTACTGAACTCGGCCGCGAACCAGGCCGCGCGGGCCGGCGGTGTGCCGCTGCTGCACTGGGCCGTCTTCCGCAACGACGTCCGCCTCATACGACTCCTGCTCGCGAAAGGCGTCGCGGACGTCGCGTACCCGGGTTACTGCATGTACACTGCATTGCACCTCGCTGTTGCGCACGGCAGCATCGGCGTCGTGAGAGCTTTGCTCGAGGGAGAGAATGGTCAGAGTGTTCGCGGGGTTAGAGACCGCTGTGGGAGGACGCCGTTGGGGATTGCAGTTATGAAGGGGTGTGTCGGGGAGGTTGTTGAAATGTTAAGGGGGAAGGGGGAAGTGTGAGGCTCGAGGAGAAGTATTGAGGGGGGGGGGTTTCTTTTTCCTACCTGGATTAGACGGGGTGGCGGTTTTTTTAAACTTCTGTTTTCGCACGCGTGTGTTTTTTTGCATCTTGGGTGGTGATATACGGTATGTTGGATGGATGTTGTGGTCGTGGTGAATGTTTAATGAGGTGATCGACTAGACGAGACCACGACTGGGGAGGGGAGCCTTACATTTTTATTATTATTATTATTTTATTTCACTAATCGCTCTATTTAATTTATGTCCTTATGTTTGCCATTTCTTTTCAATTGTTTTATAACCCAGATATTGTTATATACAGTAGGGAGGGCGTAAGTGAGTGAGTGGTCGTCTATCATAGGACACGTGGATAGGGTCGGTGTCCCTCTCGCTTTTCGCGATCTTGTTGACTGAGCTCACCAGGGCTCACTCGAGCTCCAACTACAAAACTTTGGATTATATCTTTTCTCATCCCTTATTTCCACGTAGTCTAATTGTAGTCTTTTAAAGTTCTATGCGATAAATTTACTCCGCTTGAGAAACGCGATCTCTCCGAAGAGGGAAGAGCGAGCTCCCCTTGCCTTAGCTCCCACGGCAGTGCCCGTCCGTCCGCCCGCACCCGCCCTCTCACTGCCACGTTCCACTACGGTGCCTACTTGAGCACTCTACCACACCTCTCTGGCTCTCCGCCAAGACGTGCACGTTACTAGATTGAAAAGGGGTCAGGTGGCTCTTACTTTCACCTCATTCCTTTCCTCCCCCTACGGTGCCGGGCCGGGCATCTGCAATCGACCCTCGCCGCGACCAATAACGAACCGGCTCCAACAATGACAAAGTTTTCGGGGGGGGGGGATATCTGGATGGAACTACTTAAAACCAGCCCCTCTTTGGTTCTATGAACTCTCCTTTTTGATAAAGTGAGCATTGCCGCAACTGAGAACCGTGGGGAGGGCACTTTTGAGAAAGTGCCACACATACAGACCTATGCAGGGGCGTTACTTTTTTTATATCGATTACTAAGCAAAAAAAAAAGGTGGACAAGGAGTCCGCTTTTGGCCTCTGGCGCCAGAGTTGCTTTGCAGAAAAAGAAAATCGAAGCGGGAGAAGAAAAAAAAAGGAAGTCACCTACTGTACCAGCGCGAGACGGTAAGCTTTGGCAGCTAGCTGCCGGCACACATCATCTCAAAACCTCTAACCCCCCCCCCCCCCCCCACTCTATCGTATCGCATTGTTATCTACTCATCCCACTTTATTTCTCCTTCATTTCCCTCCACTGCTGCGGTTGCTCGCTCGCCACACCCCGCGTTTGATACCGTAGCTGTCCTTGAACCTTCGAAGCTGGTTTCCACAAAGTTTGAAAGGGATGGCATCGGAGATGCTGTTCGCGTTGTTAAGTACGTCTGCTTCCTTCTATCTATGGTATAGGTAAAACGTGGGGGGAATTTAAGCTAAGCTGATATTGCGCGGTCATCGGTTAGGACGCGAAGCTGAAGATCCTGATGATGGTGGTATGTCCTCCAACTTCAAAGTCCGAGCTGAGCTTTGCAGACGGAGAGAAAGAGGTGGTGGCTGACTTAAATGGAGTAGGCGTCGCAGACCCCGGGGAAAATGAAATGCTCGCTTCGTGGGCACTCTTCATTCAGGTCGCATTGTTGATACTGGCGCTGTTTTGCAGCTATTATTTGCAGCTGAAGAAGATTCAGGCGGTGCATGAGACAGTTATTTCGATTTTTGCTGGTGGGTTGCTCCCACCCCACCTTCCCCTTCCGGGGGCGAACTGGTGGAGCTAATGGAGGGGTGGATTTGGCTAGGAATGGTTGTGGGGTTGATTATTAGGCTTACTTCATCGGAGCATTTGCAAAGTTTGGTTAAGTTTGATTACCAGATTTTCTTTAATGTGCTGCTGCCGCCGATTATTTTGAATTCGGGGTATGAGCTTCATCAGGTACCTTTTCTTCCCCCTCTACTTCTGAAGGGGGTGATCGGGTGGGTGCTGATGGTGAGGATGGTGACGGACAGGCGAATTTCTTTCGCAATATAGGCTCTATATTGACGTTTGCCTTTGCTGGGACCTTCATTTCGGCGGTAGTCCTTGGGTATGTTGTGGTGCTTAACCTCCCCTCCTTATGCATCGCGATGGTGGTGAGGGGAATGCTGAGTGGGTGTGGGGATATTCTAGGGTCATATTGTTCGTCTGGTCCTACGGACCCTTCGAAGCGCTCGAGATCTCGTTCGTTGAAGCTATCGGTGTTGGGGCGACGCTTTCTGCTACTGATCCCGTTACGATCCTCGCCATCTTCAATACGTACAAAGTGGATCCGAAGCTTTACACGGTAATCTTCGGAGAGAGTATTCTCAATGATGCGGTGGCTATCGTCATGTTCGAGACCGCGCAGCGATTTCACGGGGAGAATAAAGGACCTGCTACTATTGGGAGTTTGTTCAGGGGCATTGGGATTTTCTTCCTGGTGTTTACCGTAAGTTTGATGATTGGCGTATTTATTGGTATTGGGACGGCGCTGCTGTTGAAGCATACGTATATACGAAGGTTTCCAAAGATTGAGAGCTGCCTTATCCTTTTGGTGGCTTACGCCTCATATCTTTTCTCCAATGGCCAGCACATGTCTGGTAAGGGTCGCATTCTGGTTGAACTAGGTTGAGGTGAGGCTGACCAGGGATCAATATAGGAATTGTGTCTTTGCTGTTCTGCGGGATCACCCTGAAGCATTACGCATATTATAACATGTCTCGGCGCACTCAGCTAACTACGAAATACCTCTTTCAAGTCCTGGCACAGCTTTCGGAGAATTTTATCTTTATCTACCTTGGATTGTCACTTTTCACAGAGACACAACTTGTCTTCCGCCCAGCGTTTATTATAGTAACGGTTATTGGAATCTGTGTGGCTCGTTGGGCAGCGGTTTTTCCACTGTCTAAACTCATCAACTTTGTCATCCGTTATCGTGCGCAGGCGCGGGGGCGTACTGTAGCTGATGAGCTCCCCCATAGCTACCAAGCTATGTTGTTCTGGGCCGGCCTTCGCGGAGCCGTAGGTGTAGCCCTTGCCGCTGGCATAACCGGAGAAAACGGGAACTCCCTTAGAGCAACGGTGCTAGTAGTAGTAGTCCTCACAGTCATAGTCTTTGGGGGCACAACAGCAAGAATGCTAGAAATCCTCGGTATCCGAACCGGCGTTGTCGAGGAAATTGACAGCGACGACGAGTTTGACATCGAGAACGTCGGCCCTTATTACAAGACCTCCCGAGGTGGAATAGGTCCGGTGGGGGTCCCGCTATCCACCGTTCCCAGGGAAGACAGAGGCGGCAGCGCCGTCTCCACAGGAGGAATATACGGAAACTCCCCTAGTCCCCCAGACAGGCCTAATTCCGGCATGAGCGGACGAAGAAACAGTCAACGGGGTCGCCCGGAGCATGACATACTCGGCGTATCAGGCGGAATCGGCAGCAACGACAGCGACTACATCGACGACGACGACGACGACCTTCCTCCCATGAACCCTCGGCAGAAGAGCACCGCCATGACAAGGAGCGGTAGCCATAATGGCGGGGATGGCGGCGAGGGGAGTAGTAGCTCCAACCATACACAACACGACACCAATAGTAGTGGTAACGGAGGGGGGATGACAGCCTCCGGGGCACTAGGTCAGTTAGCCGGCATGTTCGGCGGCTCAGACGACCAGGCCGAATGGTTCAGGAAGATTGACGAGGACTATATTAAACCGAAATTGCTGCTGGATCCTGGCAAAAACAATGGAAACGGGGGTGGGTTTGGAGTTTGAATCCAGTCAACACTTTTTGTTCTTCGTTCTCTGTTTTTCTTTTTCGATTCAGAAGACTGTTCATATATTGCACCCTTCCCTTTCCCTCTTCTAGGGGGGTTTTTTTTCCCTTTGATTTAGGCTTATTTCTATTTCTATTTTCATTTCTCCTCACTTGTCTTGGGGAAGGTTGGCTGGGAAAGGTGGGGAATAACGATAGAATCAGGTGGAGAAATGTATGGGATCCTGGTATGCGGGTTCGATCAAGTCATATTTGGCTGCTATGTAGCGGTCGTGAGTTGTCGATATAATGTTACGGTTTGTGCTGTGAGGAGTAGAAGAATTGAGGGGAAGGCGTTGTTGATTAATTATCTAATGGATAGAAATGAAGAGTTCCCCTACAGTATATGAAAAGTAGAGCAGGGGCGCAAATGTGAATGTAAACAAGCTTGTGTGCGTGGGTAGATGCCCGCTCCCATACTGGTAGTGCTATTGTTGTAGTCCACAGCACCTAGTTAGAATCCCCGAAAGTGTACCGTGGGACGCTCTGGTAAACCTTGGAATCTCGTAAATTTAAATTCGAATACTCGCGCGGCAGTCTGGAATGGAGCGAGCCATCAAAAAAGGAGAAAGAAAGAAAGCACATGATAGAAGCTTTCGGCTAAGCGGCTGCCCTCCTCACTCTATGACCCTTGAGCCAACACCCCTTAAGATGCTCCTTCTCACCGGCTTCCCTAACTCTTTCCATATCTGCCTGCCCAAGCGCAAAGCTCATCGAGAAACTCCTTCCGGCGCTCTTCGTTTCTACTAGCAGTCATAGCTACAGTATAGCACCCTGCTGAATGGACCATCCCAGTAACACCCGGACCAGCGTCTCCCCGAACCTCTCTCAGCTAAAGTGGTTCGAACCAGCTTTGGGACCTCGCTCTGGCGAATGGGTGGTGGGTGAGGGCTGGAAAGGTTCTCGTCAACCTCGGTTGTGGTGTGGGATGATGGCGGGGGTGTCGTGGGCTTGAGGGTGGTGTGGCAGACTTCTGGGCGATTGAGGTGGTGGTGGTGGCCGGGGTTTAGGGCTGATTTTAGGGTTGGGATCGGGTGGGGGTGCCTTTGGTGGACCTTGGTGGAGGTAATAAGATAGGTTCAAAGCCGAGTGATTGGCTAGTGAAATCATGACCGTTTCCCAGGTATGCACAGACCATGCATGGAGTCTTGGCGATCTACGATTTGAAAATCTTCCATTTGAGCCTCACTCAATCTCGACTTCAACATCTGCTCGAGGACAACATCCCCCCCCACCAATACCCAGTATAACCATCAATTGCAGCCACAGATAATAGCAAAAAATGGTCCGCAAACTCAAGCATCATGAGCAAAAGTAATTCCCCTCCCGCTCCCCACTTCCTTTCTCCCACCACCCCAATTCATGACAACAACTAACCCCGCTGCCAGACTCCTCCGAAAAGTCGACTTCCTCACCTGGAAGTCCGACTCCTCCCACCGGGCCCACGACATCATGCGCCGCTACCACATCCAAGATCCGAGCACTTACACAAAGTACAACAGGATATGCGGCAGCATTCGCCACCTAGCGCACAAGCTCGCGCTGCTAGACCCCTCCGACCCTGTCCGTCGAAAGCACGAAACGCTGCTGTTGGAAAAGTTGCATGTGATGGGGATATTGCCGCAGGGGGCTAAGATGAGCGATGTGGAGAATAAGGTTACCGTCGCCGCCTTCTGTCGTCGCAGGTTGCCGGTCGTGATGACGAGGCTGAGGATGTGCGAGACTGTGCACACTGGTGTGAGGTTTGTGGAGCAGGGGCATGTTAGGGTTGGGCCGGAGGTTGTGGTTGATCCGGCGTATTTGGTTACTAGGTATGTTTGGTTCTCTCTCTCTCTCACTGTTTTTTATTTTTATTTTTACGGGTGGGGATGGGGTGGGATGGTGCTGATTTTGAGCGTAGGAATATGGAGGACTTTATTACCTGGGTGGATTCCTCGAAGATTAAGAGGAATATCATGAAGTATAGGGATACGGTGGATGATTTTGATTTGCTCTCCTAGGGGATTTGGGTGGCGTGCTGATGGGGGAGTGGGGGCAGGGGTGTAATATATTTGGTTGGGTGTTAAAAGTTCGGTTGTTGGGTTTTGGTGTTCGCTTCTTGGACGCGTGACCCTTGCGTGATTTCATCTTGGCTTACCTTTATGGCGTGGGAATCACCTGAATTCTATGCTATATCTGTGCGATGGTTGGCGCAATCAACGGCAAAAATATAGGTTATAATCTGCTCGCTATCGCAGATACGCAAGAATGGGTTCAGCATCCCCTCGTTATCCGAAAGAAGTAGACAAATGCCATATTTACGCTTCTTCCTGGTTGGTGATATGTTTTTCGGGGCGCTGTTGTTCGGTTCTTAAACCCTCAACAGATAATCCCGTGGGGAACACCCATTCCCTTTATGGAAACCAATCTCTCCCAAACTATTTACCCATAGAACAAACACCTATAATTGGTATATAAACCCCCCTCGATTGATTGGAAACGCGTTAGGTCTTTCGACATTCGTCCGATCGACTAGGTAATCAAGTGGCCTTGACGTACGTATGATAAGCAGTTCACCAACGCTCCTTCGCTCTGATTTCTTCTTCCTTTTCAATCCAATAATAAACTCTCATCCCCCTCCTCGGTATCACGTTCGTGTATATCCGGAAATCCCTTTTCAACATCACTCCATTGGTAGAAAAAGAAGAAAAAGAAGCTAGATGGGATTGGAATTTGGCGGAGGGGAAATAAGCGAATCAATCGAGTGATCAACCGTGATCATAGGGAAGAAAGGTGTTGATTTTTAACGTGGTATTATATAATATAATAGTCATTACGAGATTTATTGTTCATATCATGGATATTGAAAATTTCCCGCGGGTAACTTAGATGAGTCTAAGACTTTGTCGGGAGCTGTGATAATAGGTGGCCACTCGATTAGTACTTTAGTATATGAATGCAAGACTTTAGCATCTAGTTCACACTCCAGAATTTTTACAAAGGCACGAAGCACTAGCGAGTGTTCTTTAAAGTTATGAATGGTTAATTGGTTTGGACTAAAGGTTTGGGCGGGGTTTTATCGGAAGGAACTTCTTACCATATCGGGGAGGATGCAGGTCTAGGACCAGTATTATCATACCTGAAGATTCAAGAGCTGTTGGTAGGGTACATAGTGTGGGGCACGGAGGCACATTTTCTTCTGGCTGTAAGGAAGTATGTTCACCTGCCTTGCAAAACCTCTTGGATTCTGTTCTAGACAGAGGGTAGGAGATCAAACTGGTTCCTTGATAAATGTCGTGACTTGCGCATGGCTGAATGCCCTGATTAGGAGCATCCTGAGGCAGGGAGGGACTCAGATCGGGGAAGTGCTCGGGTTTCGTTGGGGGTTGGGAGAAAGCTCCGGTCGATGTATGGAGAGTGGCGGCGATCCCGAATGTCCCCGGTATAGTCTCGGGCTAGCCACAGGCCGAGAGGATCCTTCATTTCGAACGATTTGGTGAATGATGCACCAGATAGCCTACGAACCCTCTTGTGCCTGTGCTGTGACACGATGGCGTATATATGTAAAAAACAGACGGCTATTGTATACAACTGGGGCCCAAATGCATTGGCACTGGTTTAGGTATGATACCGGGGTTTTACTAAAATGTCCGCCTGTTTTCGCAACACCCGCAATACCAGCATGAGTCTGTGGCTCTGTGCGCCACTTGCTTGCATATTATGCAGCCCGAGATACATGGTATGTCACTCGTACCAGTTGGGGTACTGTCCTGTCTGCTGTTGGAAGTGTGCTCAGGGGATGAGCATAAGAGAGGTGGATTCAAGTTTGACTGATGAAGGTTTAGTTAGCTTAGCTGTGGAAAGAGCTAGCGTTGGCTGTTTTCTGGTAGAGGTGTGGTAAAACTTTGCTGTAGCTAGAGGGGGGCGCTGAACACGGAGCTGCCAGTGGCGGAGGGTGTTGCTAAGATATCGCTTCTGGGAGGAATGGTAAACCAACTCTAAACGAAATCCGCTGGCCATGTATGGTGGGTTGGGAGAGGGGTTGGGTGAGGGTAGATAAAATTCGCGCTATATTATAGATGCTTCATGATGTTCAACTCTCTTACTGGCCCGGGGATGGGGGGTTGATGGGGACAAGTTTGTCTCGCTCGGAATGCCTTGTAGAATCTGATGAGTACTTCGAGCCTGTGTGTGTTCTTAGGCGCGGTTTAAAGATATCCAGGCTTCTTTTACCCAGCTGACCCTTTCCTCCATGTTATCGTTTGATCAATTAGTTGAATATGCAATTCTGTGGTCATTAGTTTTCTCTTGTGTTTCGTATCATTGGTTTGATCTGTTTTCTGCTGCCATTATATGTTGTTATTTCACTGCATAGGCAGTGGGTTCCTCTTAGCTTCTGTTCTATAGTCTCTCTCTCTCTCTCTCCCAACTCCTCTCGGTCTCTCGTATATAGTTTAATCATTTTACTTTCAACGATATCGGAGGAACTCGAGTGATCGAACCATGTGCTATCTCGTTGGAGTTGCTCCCTTGGGTAAGGTCTGGTGTTTTTTTGTTTTATTTTGCATCTCTCAGGGGCCTGAGTACCTCTGATTTGCTGTACTTTTGCCCCCTTTTCTATGGTATTGTGGATGATGGCAGCCCATTATGCATAGTTCACTGTTGGATTATTTGAGTTTCAAGGGCATAATACCTGTGATGGTGACTTAATCAATGTGAGGGTTGAACATAGCGTACTGTGGAGTTGTGGATGGGGTTTTTGTAATTAGCGTGTGCGGGGTATCATAGTAGGAATTAGTACTTTTCTAGGGTTATACCAGGTGACTGTTGTCCTGAGTGTTAGTGGGAAAGCGGTTTTCTAGAGAGGCATAAAAAGGTTGATTTCCCTGACCACCTTTCGTCTGAGTAAATGGGGATCAACACATAAGGCTGTTTGGTTGTGGTGGGGCCGTTCCGTTGGGCGACCATTTCTGCTGTGAAAATGACATTCTCTCCGTTTTGAAAGGGTCATTTGTATGGGACAAGGGAACAATCCTATCACAACCGAACAGGGTCAACAGGAAGGAGCCTGAAAAAAAATGCTCAAACGACGGGTGGCATAAATGAATGTTTTTTTCCTCCCTCTCTTCTTTTAATACTTAAGGAATTTCTCTTTCGTCCTAACTCTCTCCTTTCCAATATTTATCTTTCAACATTCTTCATCCTATTCACTTTTCTCAAACTGCAAACTGGAATGAGGCTTCTGAGAGAACTATGAGTTCTCTATCAGAGAAATGCTTCTATAATGAAACATATCAAACTCAAGGCTGAAAAAGATATGATTGAAAGTAGAATTCTTGGTTGGAAAAAGAGTATTGACTAACTACAATAATAATATTATAATTGATAGATGGCTTGAAAAATACAGAAACATATAAGATTATAAAAGCTCCAATTCAGGGAAGAAGTTATACTAAGTCTTCAACCTTGAAAGACAAGTTAAAAATGTTCTTTCTTTCTTTATCTTGAAAGGAGACAGAAAGATACATATTGAGGAATAGCAAATGTGTACAGCTATCAAACAATAAGTTACTTATTACTAGTACTTGAATTATACAAGAGCAGGATGGAACTGTATTTGTACAATCAACATAGTTGCAACTATGACTGCTGAATCTTCTTTGGAGCTCAACTTTAAGAAAATATTAACAGGTCAGGCAGGGGTGGAATAGTGATGATCCTGAATATACAAGATTAGGAAAAAGTGTGGCATTTTATAACAAGTGCAAACTCAACTTAGCTTGAAGAAAATCTTGCTCAACAAGTTTGGGAGAGGTGAAATGGAAATTATCTTGAGTACTAGTATCCAAGATTTGGAAGAAGTGTGGTATTTTATAACAAGCTAAAACTCAGCTCATGTTTTAAGAATTTATTACAAAAGTAGGAAATATGATTATATGAGCTTAGTTTATTAAGAGAGTTATGAAATTGGTGCTTGCTAGTCTCATCTGATATTACAACGTTCTCAAGTCACAAGAGTAACAGTTTAAAAACTGAGATAAAAGTAAATATATGAAAGTGTGCATACTATATTTGATACAAGAGTTAGCTTAAAATAGAAAGTGTAATCTTAAGACAAAGAGTAAAGGCAAACAGGAGTCTACAGTGCTATAGAGCCTGGAATGAGTAATTACTGCTAATATGTTAACTGAGATACTGAGAGGGGAAAAAATGCTCCTAAGAGGGCAACAAACACTTCTACTCTGCCACTTGAAAATCTTGTAATACTATAGGACATAGTATCCATTTTAGAAAAACCTATTTAAAAACTACTGTAATAATAAACTATTGGTATAGAAGCATAAAATATTCAATAAAAGGTCAATATATATAGTAGATAGAAATAGTTTACTATTTACTATAAGAATTTTAGATTGGTTTGATTAAATATATACTTTTATATATTAAGTGATTGTTAATGGAAAAAATGTCAAATAGACTAGTTCTTTTAAAGAATTATTCTGGTTTATAAAAAGCTAACTTATTATACAAACTATATCTTATATTGAAATATATAGTAAAGGTCTTATATATCACCTATATTTCAAAAGGTTTCTCAATTGCCACTGTGCCCTCAGATATGACAGAAATATATTATGTAAGTTTTGCTTGCATGTATTGTATATAAAATGCAAATTAGGGTTTTTAAAGGAAATATTAACTAAGTATTGGCACTGCTATGAAGAACTTGAATCCTCAGATTACTAGAGCAAACATTTTCAATATATTATTCACTTTTTCCCCTATGTACTTTCTATACTAGTATACCTTTAATTACTCCTATCTTACTATTCTACCTTTTCGCACCTGCTAGTGTCTTATCCTTGCTCTTTATGTCTTCTTTCTCCTTGCCACCTCTTTCTTCTTGCCACTTCTTTCTTTGTACTGATTTATCCTTCTGGCTGCTTTTTGCACTTTGCTGCTTTTTTCTTTGTACTGCTTCTTGCTTGGACCTCTTTCTCCATTCACTTTACTCTGTTGACTGCTGCTTCCTTTTTGCTCCCCCTCATACTTTACCATTAATTTCTTTACATAGCATCTCACTCTTTGCTCCTCCTTCTATCAAACAAAACTACTATTGTTAGTTTGCTGATATTTATAGAATGTTTTGAATAACATGATACTAGAGAGAGAAATATGAAAACATTTGTTTTTTCTTAAAATTCTCATACTTGAAAAGTATATAATAGTCAATCTTGCAAATCAAAGGTATATATTGAGATTATAGCTAATATAAAAGAGGATAAAAAATCAGAAAATACAGATAAGTTAGTAAACCAAATACCATCCTAGCAATTACATTTCATATTAAACTTGTTTTGTAAGTGTACTCTTAGAGGTATTAGGATGGTATCAATATCCTTGTCACATAAAATAATTCTGACTGATATATATTTTGAAAAATATGAAAGAATATTATGGGACTTAGAAGGAGTAAGTGGGAAAAATAAAGAATATAAGCTAGGGTAAGCTTGAACCCAAGAATACAAATAGTAGCAAACTTTGAGGTTTTCAAATCTTACTACTTAGATAGTGCAATATGTGCTGGTGGCTCTTAGATTCATTTGTAGTAATCCCTAGCTTTCAAGAAAGAATTTGAAAAGCTAAATCTTTTTTTCCAACAACTTTGAAGACAGACTTTATGCATTTTACTCAATTGATAATAGATTGTTTTAACTTTGTATTTATTTGAAAGAGTATATTAAAAGGTAAATTGGGTTAATTAGTTTTTAATAGAGAGACAATTGAAACACAATACTAGTAGTTAAAGAGATAATAAATCAAAATACAGAATTTTATACTAATATTTTCTGGTTTGAAAAAGGGAGAATGCTGAATATTAGTTTTTTGTTAAATCTTAGATTTATTTGCTTAAAGGTGCAAACCTCCACTTTAGAGGCCATAGGCTGCCATTTCTACCCTAAAGTATATCAGTTAAAAACCTCCCCTGAAGGACTAGGCAAAACAAGCTATCCCACATCCCTCTGATTGGGGACCAACTGCACATCTCCCCTAATAAAGCATTCACCTCTCATCAAAAAACAAATAAGAAGTAGCACAAAACATGTCTGGCAGGAGGCAACAAGAAAAACCCATACTATATATCTTCCAAAAGAAGGTATCCAAAACTATCCAAAACAATAGAAACAAACTGATGAACCAAACCTTTCGCTTTTTTAGGTTTGGGGTTAAGACAAGGCAAACAGGTGCTCTGAGGCAGAAGTGCAACGGGTGACCCAAAATTCTTATTATGAGAGGAAAGGCCAGGCAAGCTGCAAGCCAGACTCTGAGTAATGTAGTAACAGGCCTTTTGGATAGTAAGACTGGAGGTAGTGCAACACCAGCCAGGTTGCTGAGATTTTTGTCAAGGATAAAAGCATTCCACTGTTTAAGTGGAATGACTACATAAAGGTAGTAGATGGGAGTAACCTGATCGAGTCACAGCATTCTAATAAGGTGCCAAGTGCAAAAGTGAGAAATCTTCATATAGCAGTACAGTGAATATTATGGGGTAGCTAACACAGTAGGATTCCAAGCTAACCAGCCTGAGTACGCCAAGAATATTCGAGACCACGGATTAATAGTCAGAAAGGCTCGTAGGTAATCGTTTGGTAAAGGTAAAGAAATAAAGCGTAGTCAAATATCAAAGAGTTAGAATATAACTTACTAACTTGTTATATTGTTAAGGTCTCTTCTCTGTTGCTTGATAATTCTTCAACCACCAGGGGAGAGGCCTACTATTTATACTAATGTTCATGCTACTTTGACTTCTTTAGTTAAAAAGTATCTTCTTAACAATTCACTGGCAGTTTGTCAGAACAAAGTGCAAACACAGTTTGACCCTGAAATCTTGCCGGGCTCAACACAAAGAATCTTCCGAACTGCCATTTCATCTGAGGGTGTCTCTACTCTACTAGTAGACAGTCTTCAATCTCTTTGTCTTCAGGCTGAGAGACTATATATAAATATGTGGTCCAAATGCCTATATACCAATCGTAATATGGAATATAGACTAATCCGTTCCGATATCAAGCTATCAAAGCACCATCCAACTAATGCATATGCAACTCGAAAATGCGAGAAGTAGTATTCTCTAAACATCGTTCCAATCAGTTAAACATATCTTGAAACATGCTTTCATCCAGGATTCTGAGTTGTCTTCCATATCCCCCTGGGAAGCTCATGACTCTGGGAGCTTGAATTTGGATAGACGGTCATCTTATATAGCTGTATATCTCGCTCTTAATATTTGGTAAGTTATTCCTGCTAGGGTAATGGTGCCAGCCTTAGGCGTGTTTAAAGTCCCACAATGGGGAGGACCTCAGGCTTATGAAGCTACAAAATGTTCAGCCAAAGGGCTTGTAAGACCAGTGGTGGTGTTTACCCATGTTTCCACCTTCTCAAATCGGAAGGCAAAAAGCCTGACTTGGGTTGGGGATATAGTGGAGAAGGAGCTTGAGGCAGAACATCAGCAAAAACGGACCCTGCGTCTGATCCGTCGGCGTTGCGTCCTGACGCAAGCGACGCATCTCCTGCGTCCCATGCGTCCTGTGCGTCCTGACTTGCGTTGCAACGCCCCGCCACATCCCAC
>Ga0307513_10003254_pt1 | contig 22142 bp, 31 predicted proteins | sample 15_EM_MG_FD_202174 | JGI IMG/M metagenome (GOLD analysis project Ga0307513, IMG submission 202174) | Populus trichocarpa ectomycorrhiza microbial communities from riparian zone in the Pacific Northwest, United States - 15_EM | ecosystem: Host-associated > Plants > Roots > Unclassified | place... | reverse complement strand
ATACAGCATAGAAGGTGGCCAGCGACCGGCGACTAGTAACCTCCGAATAATCCCGCGGAGTGCGGAAACCTACGTCTGATCCTTTTCTCCGTTGTCGTATATGACAGCAACGTCGCTACTGTAAAGAAGTCAGCACCCAGGCGCTCCAAAATCAAAAATACCTGCCGCTTCTCTACGCCCTGCAGAAAGGTTCGTTAGAAGGATGTCAACTAGCAGGCCAGAGCTTGAAGGAATGGACGGACCTCCTCCTTCCAAGCAATCTGGGCCTTGAACTCAGTTTGACCGTAAATGTAGACAACTTGGAATTTCTGTATGAAGATCGGAAAACCGTCGAGGGAGTTCGCCCGGACACACGGTGCTTTCGAGAGGTCCACGGAAATGTGGGATATCGTTTTAAACTTCTCTGTTATCGCTTCTCAGATGCGATTATCCCGTGGGGGTCGCAGGTCGGTGAACCAACCTTGTTCCTCATCTATCCACTGCGGATTCTTCTTTCTGCCTGTATAACAGATGATGGGGAACTCGACAGCCTTACCAGCAACCGGAGGCAGTGGAGTGATGCCAGCAACCTCCTCGCGGAACTCCTGTGTGCCCAATACTCGCGTGCCCTGAAAATCGGTTTACACCCAAGAGCACAACCTGAAAGTAAAAACGGTCACCTTGAACAGAGTGGGGCTAAAGATATCAAGGTGGACTTCTCCAGTTATCGCCAGGTATTTTTTGTGTGAGCGCCTGCGATGTTCCGGGTCTGAAGGGTCATAATCGATGGAGCCTGATGTCCCGTAGGTGTACCTGACGATCCGGCCGACGACAAAATGGTTAAGGTAATATGAGATTGCGCCAACCGCTACGGCCTTGTCCCTAGTGCACGTATGAAACGACCAAACAGAGCACTTAGGAAGTAAACATACGTATGAGTATCGGGGCGTGACAGTTTGAATCCTTGGGCAGCGATCCCACGCCCGACTTCCTGGTATAGCCATGGGCTCGCACCAAACCCTCCAGCCAGAAAAATAAACTAAGAGGCGGTCAAGCTGTTGCTACCTTGAAAAAAGGGAACCAAACGCTTACGGTGTTTGCAGCGCCGGTCTCCGCTGTCATGTTATTGATACATTCAATGATGGCGTTGGTGGGAGGTTCAAAGAACTTTTCTACATCGCTCCTGGAGAAGCGAGGTTCCATTAGACTTCCAGTACGTGAGGAGTTGATACAACTTACCCCTGCAAACTGAGCCTTCCGTACTTTACACCGCAATGTCCGTCGGTGTCCCGCAGCGAGCCGAATTTCACGAATTGGGGTTTGTTGTTGTTTGAGAACGTCCTCTTCAATCCGGCGTCAAAGCTTTCTGTGAACGCCGCGAGGTCTTGGTCATTATCAAACTTCGAGTTCTTGAACCTTTCTGGAGGAGAAAAAAATAAGACGAGGAAGCAAGTGGAGGAAAGGATTCCAAGCTTGCCTTCCGCGTACGCTCGGGCCCTAGCGGTCACGATTTCTCCACCCTGATAGAAACCTGACTTCCTTGTCAGTCCAGCGGGTAAGGTTACAACCCAGACCATTACATTGTGGTTCATGGGACTCTTCCACCTTCAATGGGGACGTGGAAATTACCGTGTAAGAACTGACGTCGATAGTTCCACCACCAGCATCGATGACTAGAACTTTGTGGCCAGGCTTCGAACAAGTGGTCAGAACGCATCCTTGGAGTTGGGCAGTAAAGCACTACCTCGAGTAATTCACCGGATTTCGTATTGGTCACACAAAAATTGAAGGTCGCCTCACCCTCGGTGACAAAGGAGACACGGGAGAGCGCCTCCTCTTCCGTTAAGATTGAGGCCTTGACAACCGATTTTCGCAAAAATTCTTGTTCGCGACCTTCCCACCCGTTGGGATGCGAGAGTATCAGGTCGATGTTAGGCTCGAGGCTTTCCCATAGTTGTTCCCCCATAGGTTCCCATTCCTTAATGGATGCCTTTGCAGAATCGAATAGATAGCGGAGGAAGTCTGCGAAAATGTCTTGGATAGATTTGCCCTTGGGCAACTCTGCAGTCATGTATTCCTTTGCGGCTGCAGGCAACTCCCCACTGGAAACCTTCAGTTTCCACCTGAGATTGCGTCAACGGTCGAAACGTGATATGGAGGAGAGTCTCACCATCGAACTTGGTGAAGGCTCTCGGCTTCATCATCGTCGATGGTCCCTTCGACACCACGGAAGGTTCCGTCATGATCATAGAAGAGGACGGATGGTATTTTGGTATTCCCGATCATAAGATTGCCCAAGAATCTGCACCATAAGATTAACCATCGAAGAGTGATGAGACAGACGAGTCAGTAGCTACCTTACAATGGGCTTGATATCGGGGACCAACCCCGGATCAAGGATAGCGTACGAAACTCCGCTGTACGTAGTCCCGATGTCGAATGCGAGGATTAATTTCCTGGAAGGTCCTCCGTAAGGCGAACGCTGGGTAGCCATGACTGCGAGGTAGAAGGGGCCAGAAGAAAGTCACTGTGAAGAGAAATCGGGATGATATCAGATGAGATGGGGTCCGCCACACTTTTCTTGGACGCCGGGGGGTGAGGCAAATAGACTGTATTATGACTTGGCACACGTGAATGCAGCTGGCACACCCCACACGGGATTCATGCCTTCCTCCATCTCCACCACCTCCACCACACGGATACGTGTTCCGCTTCGAAGAAATCCGGGAGCAATGGGTGACCGGTGACATCTTGCAAACCTCTCCACGAAGCTTGTCGAGCAACGAACTATGGTTGCACGCGTTCAAGGGTTATCCACGCGGTTAAACGAAAAGGATAGGTTGCTTATGGAGAGGACGGAAGGACTGAACGTTGCGTTGGCATTCCTCACCGGGATCGGCACTATCTCGGAGGAGGGGATGGTGGGGTGGTTGATGAGCTCTGCTTTCTGTGTCCTTACGAACGCTTAGGACAAACGAGACTTGGCACCAGGATGCTTGTCGACAATCATAACTTGAAGCAAGTCAGTGATGACCCTGGTGGCTCGATCACAGGCGGGGGATCGTCACTCATAGCGGCTTTCAATTTCACCCACAGCCTCCGCGAATTTTCCGCCTTCCGTCTCCTGGTCAAAACTCTCTTCCCTTTACGACCCCCCACACTATGGCAATTTCCAAAGAAACACGATACATTCCTTCCACTTTATCCGTGTTCCAGTCCGATCAAAGTCTACCGCACTGCCGTACCAGAACCCTGATATACCCACGAATCCATTTCTTCTATGCCCCGTGCTTCACGCTTCATACGCTCTTGCCTTATATACCGTTACCCCCAATTTTTTCGTGCCTCTTCGTTTATACCTAAATCCCGCTTCCGTCTTTTCGCAAATCTGAGGTAATCGACGGCTGTGGCCACGAATGAATCTGTAACCTACTGCTTCAAAATTCGTCTCGGTGCCAAAGCGAAGGGCTGAGTCTCCCAAAATTTTGAGGAGGGGGACCGGCGGAACAAATGGTTTCAGATCCCAGGACGAGACAGACGAATGACATTCTTGCCATGCGCGGCGTGTTTTCTCAAAACAGAAATAGACAGACATCACAGACAATACAAGTAGAAAGTGGCCATCGACGATCCCACAGTAGTGCGTAAACCTACGTCTCCTAGTCCTTGTCTTCATTGTCGTATAGGACAGCAACGTCGCTTCTGTAAAGTAGTCAGTATGCATAGCGCGTCATAATCAAAACGACCTGCCGTTTCTCCATGCCCTGCGGAAAGGTTTGTTAGATGGATGTCAACCGTCAGACCAAAGCTTGGAAAGGCGTACCTCCTCCGTCCAAACAATCTGGGCCTTGAACTCAGTTTCACCGTAGATGTAGATGACTTCGAGTTCTTGTATGAAGATCGGGAAACCGAGGAGGGACATTATAGGGATACACGGTGCTTTTGAGACGTCCACAGAAATACGAGATATCGTTTTGAACTTCGCTGTTATCGCTTGTCAGATGCAATTGTCCCGCAAGGACTGCAGGTTGATTCACCGACCTTCTTCTTCATCCATCCACTGGGGACTCTTCTTTTTCCCCGTATAGCGGATGATGGGGAATTCGATCACCTTGGGGCCAGCACCTGGGGGGAGTCGACTGATACCGGCGAACTTCTCACGGAACTCTTGCGTGCCCGATACTCGCGTGCCCTGAAACTCGATTCACATCCAAGCGTGCAATCTGAAAACGAAAACGATCACCTTGAATAGGGTGGGACTAAAAACGTCAAGGCTGATTGCTCCAGTTATCGCCAGGTATTTTTTCTGCGAACGTTTGACGTGTTCTGGGTTCGAAGGGTCATAATTGACGGATCCTGGTGTCCCATATGTATGCCTGACAATCCGGCCGACGACAAAACGGTCAAGGTAATATGAGATCGCGCCGACCGTTACCGCCCTGTTCCTAGAGCGGGCGTGAAACGACCGAACAGGACACTTAGGAGATGAACATACGTTGCATCGGGGCGTGACAGTTTTAATCCTTGGGCAGCGATCGCATGCCCGACTTCCTGGTATATCCACGGACTTGCACCAAAACCTCCAGCGAGGAAAACAAACTAATAGGCGGTAAAGCTGCTGCCATCTCAAACGAGAGAACCAACTTACGGTTTTTTCAGGGTCGGTCCCTGTTGCCATGGATTTGAGACATTCAACAATGGAATTGACGGATGGTTCAAAGAACCCCCCCACTTTGTTCCTAATGGGGAGGGCGGTCGCATCGAATTTCGGTGCATGGGAAGACACAACTCACCCTTGCAAAGTGAGCTTCCCGCCCTTCACCCCGCAAGATGCATCGTTGTCCCGCAGCGAGCCGAATTTTACGAACTGGGGTTTACTTTTGTCCGAGAAGTTCGTCTTCAATCCGGTGTCAAAGCACTCTGTGAACACCGCGAGGTCCTGCTTATTGTTGAACCTGTCGGAGTTCTTGAACCTTGCTGGAGGAAAAATGAGACGAGGAAACAAGTTGAGGAAAAGATCTCAAGTTTGCCTTCTGCGTATGCTCGTGCATTAGCGGTTACAATCTCTCCACCCTGATAAAAGCCTGATTCCTTGTCAGTCCAACGAGTCATGTAACAAACAAGACCATTACACTTTGGCTCGCGGAACTCTTCTACCTCCAATGGGGATGTGGAGTTCACCGTGTAAGAACTGATGTCGATGGTTCCACCACCGGCGTCAATGACTAAGACCTTGTGTCCAGGCTTCGAACAAGCAGTCAGAACGCATCCTCGGAGTTGAGGAAGAAAACACTACCTCAAGTGATTCACCAGTCTTCGTATTGGTCACACAAAAATTGAAGGTCGCCTCACCCTCAGTAACAAAGGATACACGGGAGAGAGCCTCTTCTTCTGTTAGGATCGAGGCCTTGACAACCGATTTTCGCAAAAATTCTTGTTCGCGACCCTCCCACCCATTGGGGTGCGAGAGTATGAGATCGATGTTATTCTTGAGGCTTTCCCATATCATTTCCCCGATGCCTTCGGATTCCTGGATATAAGCCTTTGCGGAATCGAACAGGTAGCGAAGGAAGTCTGCGAAAAGGTCTTGGATAGATTTGCCCTCGGGCAACTCTGCGGCCATGTATTTCTTCGCAGTCGCAGGCAGCTCCTCATCGATATCGGTGACCTTCAATTTCCACCTGAGATTGGATTAATCCCTGAACCCTGACATGGAGGAGAGTCTCACCATTGAACTTGGTGGAGATCTTCGGCTTCATCGTCGTCCACGGTACCCTTGACGCCACGAAAGGTCCCGTCGCGGTCGTAGAAGAGGACGGATGGTATTTTGAAATTGCCAATCATACGATTGTTCAAGAACCTACACAACAAGGTTAGCCGTTGAGAAGAAAAACGAGACAGGTAGGTCAATGCCTACCTTACAACGGTCTTGATTTCAGGGACCAACTTCGGATCAAGGATAGCGTACGAAACTCCGCTGAACGTAGTCCCGATGTCGAATGAGATGACCAATTTTCTGAAAGGTCCTGTGTAAGGCGAACGCTGGGTGGCCATGACTGCGAGGTAGAGAGAGTTGGGAGAAAAACGCTGTGAAGAGAAACCGAGATTTTATAAGGCGAAACGCGGTGCGTCACACTTTTAACGGGGTCAGCCACACTTTTCGTTGGCGCAGGGGGGGGGGGCAGGCAAACGTATTTCATTTGACACACGTGGACGTGACTGATACACCTCACGCAAGGACCTCGCCTTCTATTCCCACCACCTCTGCCCTACGGAAAGGCGTTCTGTTTCGAAGAAATTCGGAGGCGAATTCTCCTTCCGTGTTCCAGACGAAAGGCGCCAGACGAGTATGTCCAACTCCGAAACTGTCAAAGACCATCCCCACTATCAAGGCACTAGATATTGGAGCTCGAGTTCGCTCAAGAGAGGAAAAAATGCGCTAGGCTCGAGCGGGAACTCCAGAGGGTCAAGGCCGAAGTGGAACCGCTCACTCGGGCGAAGAGGAAGTTGGAGAACGCGGCTCGGCCAGTCAAGGAGAGATGAGAGAAGGGAGCGGTAGTAGGATGTAAGACTCGGGTGAGATGCAGAAGAAGGTTGGCCAATTCGACGGGGGACGCGTTCCAGTGCCAGCTCAACGACATTTTGCAGAACTCTCCCCGAAGCTAGCCGAGCCACGAACCACAGTTGCGCACGCTCAAGCGCTCAAGGATTGCCCACACGGTTAGACGGAAAGAATAGGTTCCTCAGTGAGATGGCGGGGGGACCGAACGTTGCACAGGCATTGCAATCCTCGCCGGGGTCGACCCTGTTTCAGAGGCGGGCCCAGCGACGACTCCGCGAACTCGATCACAGGGCGGCCCGGCGGAAGGATCGTCGCCCTTCGCGGCGATTCCCAAGAACCACGATCTTCACGATATGTTCCCTCCGCTTTATTCGTACTCAGATACGATTATATGGTCATTATTGTCAACAGAAATAGATAGGGCATCACAGGGAATACGAGTAAACAAAGTAACCCTCGGTCTCCTAAGCCTTTTTCTCATCGTCGTAGAGGATAGCAACATCACTACTGTAAGGAAGTCAGCATGCAGGCGCACCACAATCAAAAAGACTAGCCGTTTCTCTACGCCCTGCGGAAAGTTTCATTAGAAGGATGTCAACCGGCAGCCCGAAGCTTGGAAAGACGTACCTCCTCCGTCCAAGCAATCTGGACCTTGAACTCAGTTTGACCGTAGATGTAGATAACTTCGAAATTTTGTATGAAGATCGGAAAACCGAGGAGGGACATCGCAGGGATACACGGTGCTTTCGAGACGTCCGCAGGAATCCGGGATACCGTTTTGAACTTCGCTGTTATCGCTTCTCAGATGTGATTGTCCCGCAAGGACTGCAAGTTGATTCACCGACCTTCTTCTTCATCCGTCCATTGTGGATTCTTCTTTTTCCCTGTATAACGGATGATGGGGAACTTGATGATCTTACCAGCATCCGGGGGGAATGGACTGATGCCGGAGAACTTCTCACGGAACTCTTGCGTACCCGATACCCGCGTGCCCTGAAACCCGATTTACATCCAAGCACGCAACCTTAAAGCAAAAACGGTCACCTTGAACAGGGTAGGACTAAAAATGTCAAGGTTGATTGCTCCAGTTATCGCCAGGTATTTTTTGCTTGAACGTTTGCGGTGTTCTGGGTTCGAAGGGTCATAATTGACGCACCCTGGTGTCCCATATGTGTACCTGACGATCCGGCCGGTGACAGGGTGGTTGAGGTGGTATAAGATTGCGCCAACCGTTACCGCCACGTTCCTAGTGCAGGCATGAAGCAACCGAACAGAACACTTAAAAGGTAAACATACGTTTGAGTATCGGGGCGTGACAGTTTTAATCCTCGAGCAGCGATCCCACGTCTGACTTGCTGGAATAGCCATGGGCTTGCACCAAAACCTCCAGCAAGGAACACGAACTAAGAGGCGGTCAAGCCGTTGCCACCTCAAATGAGAGAACTAACTTCTTACGGTTTTTGTAGGGTCGGCCCCCGCCGTGATTTTTTTGATGTATTCAACAACGACATTGACGGAAGGTTCAAAGAATTTTTCCGTCTGGTTCCTGGGGGGGCAGGGGCAATTGCATCGGATTTACGGTGCATAGAAAGACACGACATGACTCACCCTTTCATACTGAGCTTCCCTTCCTTTACGTCGCAAAGTGTGTCCTTGTCCCGCAGTGAGCCAAATTTCACAAACTGGGATTTGCTGTTGTTTGAGAACGTCGTCTTCAATCCGGTGTCGAAGCTTTCTGTGAACGCCGCGAGGTCTTGTTTGTTATCAAACCTGGAGTTCTTGAACCTTTCTGGAGGAGAAAAAATAAGACGAGGAAGCAAGTGGAGGAAAGGATCCCAAGCTTGCCTTCTGCGTACGTTCGGGCCCTGGCGGTCACGATTTCTCCACCCTGATAGAAACCTGACTTCCTCGTCAGTCCAGCGGGTAAGGTTACAAACTAGACCATTACATTCTGGTTCGTGGGACTCTTCCGCCTTCAATGGGGACGTAGAATTCACCGTGTAAGAACTGACATCGATAGTCCCGCCGCCGGCATCGATGACCAGAACTTTGTGGCCAGGCTTCGAACAAGTGGTCAGAACGTATCCTCGGAGTTGGGTGGGAAAACACTACTTTGAGTAATTCACCAGCTTTTGTGTTGGTCACACAAAAATTGAAGGTTGCCTCACCCTCAGTGACGAAGGAGACGCGGGAGAGAGCTTCCTCTTCCGTTAGGATCGAGGCCTTGACAACCGATTTTCGCAAAAATTCCTGCTCGCGACCCTCCCACCCATTGGGATGCGAGAGTACGAGATCAATGTTATGCTCGAGGCTTTCCCATATCATCTCCCCCATACCTTCGGATTCCTGGATATAGGCCTTTGCGGAATCGAACAGGTAGCGGAGGAAGTCTGCGAAAAGGTCTTGGATAGATTTGCCTTTGGGCAACTCTGCGGTCATGTATTTCTTCGCGGTCGCAGGCAACTCCCCACTGGAGACCTTCAATTTCCACCTGAGATCGCATCAATCCCTGAATCTTGATACGGAGGAGAGTCTCACCATCGAATATGGTGGAGGTCTTCAGCTTCGTCGTCGTCCACGGTACCCTTGACGCCACGGAAGTTTCCATCGTGGTCGTAGAAGAGGACGGATGGTATTTTGAAATTGCCCATCATACGATTGTTCAAGAATCTAAGTCGTGAGGTTAACCGTTGAGAAGAACAGCGAGACAAGTGGGTCAATGACTACCTGACGACGGTCTTGATTTCGGGGGCCGACTCCTGGGCCTGATCGAGGATAGCGTACGAAACTCCGCTGTAGGTCGTCCCGATGTCGAACCCGAGGACGAGTTTTCGAGAACGCCCTGTGTGGGGTGAACGCTGGGTAGCCATTACTGTGAGGTAGAAGGGGCTAGAAAAAGACACCGCGAAGAGAAATCGCGATTTTATAAGGCGAAACGCGGTGCGCCACACTTTTAACAGGGTCAGCCACACTTTTTGTTGGCGCAGGGGGGGGTGGGTAAACGAATTTCATTTGACACACGTGGAGGTGACTGGTACACCTCGCGCGAGGACCTTGCCTTCTATTTCCACCACCTCTGCCCCACAGAAAGACGTTCCGATGTTTCGAAGAAATTCGGAGGCGAATTCTCCTTCCGTGTCCCAGACGAAAGGCGCCAGACGAGTATGTCCAACTCCGAAACTGTCAAAGACTATCCCCACTATCAAGGCACTAGATCTTGGAGCTCGAGTTCGCTCAAGAGAGGACAAAATGAGCTAGGCTCGAGCGGGAACTCCAGAGGGCCAAGGCCGAAGTGGAACCGCTCACGAGAGATGAGAGAAGGGAGCGGTAGGATGTAAGACTCGAGTGAGATGCAGGAGAAGGTTGACCAATTCGGCGGGGAACGCGTTCCAGTGCCAGTTCAACGACACTTTACAGGCTCTCCACGAAGCTCGCCGAGCCACGAACCATAGTTGCGCGCGCTTAAGGATTGCCCACACGGTTAGACGGAAAGAATAGGTTCCTAAGGCAGATAGCGGGGAGACCGAACGCTGCACAGGCGTTGCAATCCTCGCCGGGGTCGACCCTGTTTCAGAGGCGGGCCCAGCGACGACTCCGCTGACTCGATCACGGGGCGGCTCAGCGGAGGGATCGTCGCCCTTCACGGCGATTCCCAGGGACCACGATCTTCACAATACACTCCCCCCGCCTCACTCATACTCGAATACTACACGGTCGTGATTGTCAACCGAAATAGACAGTGCATTACAGGGAATATGAGTAAAGAAGTGACCCTCGGTCTCCTAAGCTTTTGCCTCATCATCATAGAGGATAGCAACGTCGCTACTGTAAGGAAGTCAGCATGCATAATGCACCACGAAGAAAGTCATACCGCTTCTCTGTATGCCCTAGGAAATTCTGTTCGAGAGATGTCAGCCAGTAGGCCGAAGATAGGTTCGTGAGAGACGTACCCCCTCCGTCCAAGCCAGCTGGGCCTTGAACTCAGTTTCACCATAGATGTAGATGACCTCAAAGGTGTATACGAAGATATTGAAACCAAGAGGGGACCATCTGGTAACATATGGGGCCTTTGAAATATCGGCAGAAACATGGGATACCGTTTCAAACTTATCTGTGGTTTCTCAGATGCGATTATCCCACAAGGGCCACGAGTCGGTTTACTTACTTTGTTCCTTTTTATCCATCCACTGTGGCCACTCAGATGTGCCCGTATAACGTATTATGGGGAACTTCATGACCTGGCCAGTGGCCAGAGGAACATGGCTAACGTGGACGAGCTTGTCACGAAACTCCTGTGTACCCAGTACCCGTGTACCCTAGAAATTGGCTCGGTTCCGAGCGCGCAATCTGAAAACAAAAACACCCACTTTGAACAGGATAGGCCTGAAGACTTTAAGCAATATTGCTCCGGTTATTGACAGGAACGCCCGCTGTGATCGATTGCGATGTTCTTGTTGCGAAGGGTCATAGTTAACGCCAGATGGTATCCCATAGGTATACCTCAAGATCCGGCCGACGACAAAATGGTCAATGTAATACGAGATTGCACCGACGGCCACCGCCTTGTTCCTAATGAACGCGTAAATCAATCGAATGCCTGGAAGGAGATAAACATACGTTTGAGTACCGGTGGGACGTGATAGTTTGAATCCCCGTCTAGCTATCTCACGTTCAAGTTCCTGGAATAGCCAGGGACTTGCGCCAAAGCCTCCGGCGAGGAACACAAACTAAGAGGCGATCAAGCCGTTGCCACCTCAAACGAGAGAACCAACTCCTCACGGTTTTTGTAGGGTCGGTCCCCACCGCCACATCTTTGATGCATTTCACAGCAGCGTTGACGGAAGGTTCAAAGAACTTTTCCACTTCACTCCTGAGGGAACGAGATTGCGTTAGACTTCATATGCGCGAGGGATCGACGCAACTCACCCCTGCAAACTGAGCTTCCCGCCCTTCACCCCACAGGCTGCATCGTTGTCCCGCAGCGAGCCGAATTTTACGAACTGGGATTTACTTTTATCCGAGAAGGTTGTCTTCAATCCGGTGTCAAAGCTGTCTGTGAATGCTACGAGGTCCTGCTCATCGTTAAACTTGGTGTTCTTGAACTTCCCTGGATGTGACAAGATGAGATGGGGAAACCGGCGCAGGAGGGGATCCTGAGCTCGCCTTCTGCATACAACCGGGCCCTTGCGGTCACAAATTCAGAGCCCTGGTATAAGCCTGACGAAATTGTCAATTTGACGGGTTAAATTCCAAACTAGGTCATTACATTTTGGTTCGTGAGACTCGACCACCTTCAATGGCGATGTAGAGTTCACGGTGTAGGAACTGACATCGATTGTTCCGCCGCCAGCATCAATGACCAAGACTCTGTGTCCAGGCTTTAAAACGAGCGATCAGAAGGCACCCTCGGAGTTGAGCGGGAAATACACCACCTCAAGTGATTCGACAGATTTTGTGTGGACCACACAAAAGTTGAAGGTCGCCTCCCCCTCAGGGACGAAGGAGACACGAGAGAGAGCCTCCCCTTCCGTAAAGATGGAAGCCTGGACGACAGATTTTCGCAACAACTCCTGTTCACGACCTTCCCATCCGTTGGGGTGCGAGAGTACGAGGTCAATGTTACGCTCGAGGCTTTCCCATAAATTTCCCCCAAGGGCTTCGGATTCCTGGATGAAAGCCTTGGCTGATGCGAACAGATAACGCATGAAATCCGCAAAAAGGTCCTGGATAGACTTTCCCTTGGGCAAGCTCCCGGTCATGTGTTTCTTCGCAGCCGCGGGCAATTCCCCATGGGAAACTTTCAGTTTCCACCTGGGATTGCGTCAACAGCTGAAGCTCGATATGGAGGGGGGTCTCACCATCGAACTTGGTGGAGGCTTTCGACTTCTTCTTCACCCACCGTACCCTTGACACCACGGAAGGTCCCGTTGCGATTGTAGAATAAGACCGATGGTATCTTGAAATTTCCAATTGCACGGTTGTTCAAGAATCTGCATCGTGAGTTTAACCATTGAGGAGAGAGACGGGACCGGTCAATCACTACCTTGTAACGGATTTGATCTCGGGGACCAATCCCGGGTCAAGGATAGCGTACGAGACACCGCTATAGGTGGTTCCTATGTCGAATGCGAGAACGAGTTTTCGAGAAGTCCCTTTGTAAGGCGAACGCGTGATGGCCATTGCTAGGAGGTGAGAGAGATTGTAACAGAGGCGCTGTGAAAAGAAACCCGCATCCTATGACGAAGAGGGTCAGCCACACTTTTTGCGCTTGGGAACGAACTTAATTCGGGACACGCGATCCATGACACATGCCTCGAGGAGCCTTATCAATAGCGACTAGAGAAGAACGGCATCTCATTGATCCCAGTTTCATCAGTTTCACGTACTTCAGTACAAATGGCCCACGAACATATAATGAAGCTACTTGACGGGATATTAGAATTCGGAGAGGAGGCTCAAAAACCCACGAGCAAACTGCCGGCTAGGTATAAGAAAGCTCCAAAAGTCTCAGGCGCCGGCTTCGACACAAATGAGAGTGACTAGCGATGCTCATGAGAGCTGCAAAGACCACCCACGACATGAATTTCGGGGTCAACAGAGAGAGGAGGCAGCTTTATCGAAGCTAGCGGTTGAGACTGCAGGTAAGGCCAGAAGCAGAGATCACCGACGCTCCGGAATCAGCAGGGAGAGAAACTCCTCCCCCCAGAACATAGTTGTACAAAGGCTGGCCATCGCGGAGAAAGACCTAGGGAGAGCATTTTATTTTCGAAAACAGAACAGTCAAAACACCATGGTATAATAGAGCGATCGTCGCGTGAAGGTCACCATGTCACCGTCACGCTGTCACCGCTAGTAGTAACATCATCCCCTTGAGAGATAAATATAGGAAAGAAAGAGAAAGAAAAAGATCCAAGCAACAGTCCCGTATGAGTATCCTACAGGTCTGTGTGTCGTACTGGATGTCGTAGCGGGCGTCATAGCGGGTGTCATAGTGCGGTCCAAGTAGTACGAAATCGCGCCAAAGGCAACCGCTTCATTTCTGGACGATATGTGAATTTCACAGAGGAGGGGCGGAACAAAAGGTTGCTTACGTCGGTGTATCGGGACGAGAGAGCTTCAAACCAAATACTGCAAGCTCGCGCCCTACTTCCTGAAAGAGCCAAGGGCTTGCAGCGAAACCACCGACAAGAAAGATGTACTGTCTCAAAGTCGTTAGCAAGGATCAGACAAGCCGGATGAGGTTACTGGGAATACCGTGTTTTTCGGATTCAGATCTCCAGCGACCCCTTTGAAAACATCCGTTATAGCGTCAATGGAGGGTTTGAAGAATTTTGCGACCTCCGCCCTGTATGTAGTAAAACAAACCCTTGAGTTTGTGGGGTTGGGTTTGGACAGGTCCTACTCACCCTTGCAGAGTTAGCTTCCCGCCCTTGATGTCGCGGTGGCTGTCATTGTCTCGTGCAGAACCGAACTTTACGAATTGGGGCTTGCTGTCGTCCGAGAAGTCCCCCTTTAGCCCTTCGTCGAAACACTTCTCGAATGCCTGAACGTCTCCTCGGGTGTCAAACCTCGAGTTTTTGAATTTGGCTGTGGGTAATAATGAGATGAGAGGAACGGGAAGAATAGGATGTGAGACTTTCCTCGGACATAATCTTTCGCCCGAACAGTGACGAACTCGGCGCCCTGGTAAGCACCTGCTCTAATATTTAGACCAACATGTCAAGTTTTGAAAGAAGTCACTGACGCTTCGGAGGGTAGAGTTGTTCAACCTTCAGCGGTGACTTTGCACCCACGACATAAGAGCTTATATCGATCGTTCCGCCACCTGCATCGATGACTAAGACCTCGCGGCCTGCCTGGGAACCGGTGCATTGCTTAAAACTGGTCGGCGCTGATCCACCGGAGGGCACTTACCTCCAGCAACTCGCCAGACTTGGTGTTGGCAATGCAATAATTGAGGCTTGCCTCGCCCTCTGTGATGAAAGTGACACGGCTTTGTGCATCCTCCTCGCTAAAAATGCCTGCTCGTACGACCGCATCTCGCATCACCTGCTGGTGATCCTCCCAGCCATTTGGATGAGTGAGAACGATTTCGATCGTTGGTCCGAAGTTTCTCCACAGAGCCTCTCCTGTTGGTTCCGCCTCCTTGATGTGGGCGATCGTGGAATCCAAAAGGTAGCGGATGAAGTCTGCGAAAAGGTCGACGATTGATTTACCCGTTGGCAACTCTGGGGTCATGTGTTTCTTCGCCGCTGCGGGGAGTTCCCCTTTGGCAAGATTCAACTTCCACCTGTTAACGTGTCACTAAAACACCGGAGAAAAGTTTGCCGCCACCCTCACCATCTGATCCAGCCGAACTTCTCACTACCATCCGAGTGATCGATGTCCCCGGCAGAGTAGAACTCTCCGTTGCCGCGATAGTATAATACAGATGGGATTTTGAACTCCTTCCAGTTGTTGTTCAAGAACCTAGTCTAAGTGTTTAGGCATCAAGCCCGCGCGAGATGAGGTAAAAGAGCCCTAACGTTGTGACGGGTTTGACCTCGGGAATCACACCCGGATCGAGAAATGCGTAACAGACACCGCTGTAGGTGGTTCCGATGTCGAATGCGAGGACGAGTTTTCGAGAAGACCCAGTGTAAGGCGAACGCATGGTGGCCATGACTGAGAGGTGGGAGGGGCAGGGAGCCTGGAGGCATTGTGGGGACAAACCAAGTATTTCGTAAGACGACGGGCGCGCGGTCAGCCACACTTTAAACGCACGCGAACTGTAACTACTTAATATACCTCACGGGGTATCGTCTTCCTCTCCCTCCGCCACCTCCACTTCACAGGCATGCCCCCCGTCCCGAAGGAACCCAGAAACAGATCCTTCCTCTGTATCCCTCTTCCCCCCCGGCGTAAAAAGGCACGAAACGAGGAGGTCCAACTCAAAGATGGTCCAGCGCCAACTCCCGCCGTCAAGACATTAGAACAACAGCTCACTGAGGAGAGGAATAGATATGCCAGGCTCGAACAAGAGTTCCAGAGGGCCAGGACCGAAGCCGAAGCATCCGCTCAGGCGAAAAGGAAGTTGGAGGACGAGGTTCGGCAGGTCAAGGAACTCTCAGAAACGCGAGAGAAGGAAGTGGGACAAAAGGATGCGAAGATCCGACGGCTCGAGAACGACGCGAGTGGGATGCGCGAAAAGGTTGGTCAGGCTAGAGGGAGAATTGGTTCCAATAGCTGACGCGTCTTGCGATATTCTCCGCGAAGCTCGCTAGGCCAGACACGTCGGCTGCACGCATTAAAGAATTGGCCGCACGGTTGGACGAGAAGGACAAGCTCCTCACGGAGAGGACGACGGAGCTGAACGCTGCACAGGCGTTCCTCACAAGGGTCGATGCCGTTTCAGAGGCGGAGGTCGTGGGGATGGTCGATAACCTCAACACTCTTATCAGTTCCGCTTCTGGCGCCCTCTCGGATGTTTGGGACCAACGAGATCCAGTGCCAGGGACCCTTGTTGACGATCTTGATTCGGAGCAGGTCCGTGACAACTTTGGCGAGCTGATGTCCGAGCAGATCGCAGCAAGAAACTCTGTTGCCGTCACCCTTGCAATCCAAATGTGCCTTGTCTATTTCATCGAGCGGGTTACATCGAGTTGGGGAGACGGAGCTGTGGCGGGGGCATTGGGTGAGATATATGGGAAGATCTCCACCAAAGGCAGGTCGGATGTGCATGTTTGACCACGAGACTGACCGTTTGGATCGATAGAGGGTCAGACGATCGCATCAAGGTGGAGAACGCTGACGAAACGCTACGCACCCCATCAAGAACCACCCCAGGCCGAGGAGGTAATTGGGGGTCTCACTCAAATTCTGATGGTCACTCGGTCTTTTTCCGACTCTTCAGAAGCCAAGGAATCTGCAGTAAACAGTGCAGAAACTGAAATCAAGGCCATCATTGAAGCAACTCTCCTGTTGGATGATACCATTAAAACCAAGATCGCTTCAAGTGACATGTCTGTCTACATTGTACCACGCGGGGCAACCTTCGTTGAAGACACCATGGAAGACGAGTTCAAGGAGGACGGGTCAAAAGAGGAGGGAGGAGAGCACAGGACTGTGGCGGGGACGATGGAAATCGGGCTTGTTCAGAAGATGGGGGGAGTAGAGAAGGTGCTCCGGAAACCGAAAGTTATTCTTGAGCGGGATCTGGTTGAGCCCGAAGGCGAGAGCAAAGAGTAGCGAGTATTCCTAAAACTCTGTTTTACGCATCATTGATACCCACATCCAATTACTCTTCGTAAATGACCTTTGCCGGACTCCTGAGGGGATATCAGTGAGTGCTGCTGAGAACACAGGGGAACCATCACCTTCTCTCTTCGTTCTACCCATAAAGACGTCAACGGGTCAGAATCGTAAATCCAAATGAGTGATTCGCACATACCTCTTCGAACCACTTTACCTCAGCCTTCATCTCTGTCATTCCAAATGAGAGAACAACCCAGAATTTCTGCCGGTAGAACGGACGCGCGCTCTCCGCTTGAGTAAAATGGATCGATGATCGTTTCAAGGGGAAGACTGGGACGTTCGAAACGTCGGCTTCAATTGTGCATAACGTCTTGTACTTGTCTTTTTCCTTTGAAATCAGATACTAAATCAGGACAGGGGAGCCAAGTGAGAGACCGTACCCGGTTCAGCGTCCATCCATTGAGGATTAGCCGAGTCTCCGGTGTAGCAGATGATCTCGCACGAGGCCGTGGTTGTCTCCACCTGGCGATTGCATTCCCGCACAAACACCCACGAAAACTCGCGATCCCGTAAAACCCTCGTTCCCTATACCATCGATTATTAGTACCTGGGAGCCTTAATCGCAATCCCTCCCACCTTCTTCAGAATCGCTTGGTATCCGTTGGGTAAGTACACATTCCCTGAGGGGTTAACGATAGCGCTCCTGCACCTTTGTTGGTGTTCCGGGTCGTTGTGCTCGAACTCGCGGGTGCATTTTACACCGTACGTGAATTTTGCAACGCGATATATGACGTGGTTATTAAGATAGCAGGAGATCGAGCCCTCCGACACAGCATGCCCGCTTGATTGCGGGTAAGAGACGGAGCCGACGCGATGATGCGCTGTGAACTTACAGTAGATGCTCCGGTTTAAACACTCTAATGTGCATAAACCGGAGGCGAGAGACCAGTTTTTCACAAAACCGAGATCCCAGAGAAAGGCCTCCAAGAAAAAATGCTGTCTGCGGAGGAGCTTCAGCCCCGGTCATGGATGTCAACTGACGGACTGAGGCTCACCTTGATCTTGGAAACCTTGCCTTGCCTCTGGACATTTATCGCCTCGACTAAAGTTGAAACGCAAGATTCGAACATTTTGACGACAGCCGGACTTGGAAGATAGCTCGGTAGTCTGGGGAGGATGGGATGGATTCAAGGACGTACTGAACTGTCTCTGTCCTCTGATTGGCGGGAGAAGACGTGAATTGTTCAAAGGACTCGTACATATCCAACGACTCACGCTTGTCGGCAACATCTAAGCAAGCATTAGGACCGATGCATAGCGATGGGTAAGAGGGGATTGATTACGGTCGAGCATTGCCCGAAATTTGACAGCGAGTACGTGAGAGCCAAGAACCAAGCCTGGCAACGAAGGTGGTATTCAGTCAACCGAGGGGTGAAAACTTGGGACCGACGTACTCTCTGGGATGTTCATCTCCTCCATGATGACAGGAGACCACTGGATAACATTGTAGGAGCCGATGTCGATGGTACCCGCTCCAGCGTCGAGGACGAGAACGCCTGCTCCATTCTGCTGGTATAAGTATGAATGTGACGGGCGGAGGAAGTGCGTATCAATATAACTCACATCACCGCTCAAACCTAGTTCATGTCTGTGACGCATGATATAGTGCAGGTTTGCTTCCCCCTCGCTGACAAATGCCATTCTACCCGAATGGGCGTCGGGAAGTAGGCCAGCTTGCACCATACACCTTCGCAACATGTCGTGCTGACTCCCACCCCAGGTCGTTGGGTGACTGAGAATGAATTGCGTGTCCTCGTGTAAAGATTTCCAAAGCAACACGCCATCCGGATGTGTGACCTCGATGAATTCTCTGCTGCAGTCGTAAAGATGTTTGAGGTAATCCGAGAACACGTCTTCTTTCGTCTTCTTCGAGGGAAGGGGGCAATGAAGGCCGAGTCTTGTGGTCCTCTTAGGCGCGAATAGCAATTTGAACCTATCAACGCGTAAGGAATGAATATCAATACGGCAAACCCGAGATTAGAAACTTGCCATGCAACTTTTATCCAACCTTCATCTGTTGCTTCGGCATTAGTTTCGGGATCTAATGTCTCAGCTCCAATTGCGCGCAGCCGTCCATTTTGATCATAGTAGATCACAGAAGGGACCTTCTCAATACGGTCTGCGTGTTGTTGACGCGGAAACCTGCATATGCTCGGTCAGAATCGTAGGTCCACTTAACGCTGTAGGGTACGCTCACACCTGTTCACGTTTCGGATCACGGGGACGTGGTCGGGATTGAGGATGCAATAGGAGATAGAACTAAAAGATGTGCCGACATCAAATGCCATACAGAGCTTGGCAGACGTTCCTTTGTATGGTTGCTGCTCGAGGGGGTCCATTGAGATAGTGGTGGATTGCATCCTGGAGTGGCCGTCGTCCAGGGGGTCGAAATCGAGGAACACGCTGCAGCCACGATGAGCCTCATTTCCGATGGCCCAATGACGCTTTGCGGCCCAAAACCGGGGGGGCGAGGGAGATGCCGTGTTGGACAGGGATCGTCATGGAGGATTCCGTAGAGAACCTGAGTCGAGGATGATCGAATGGAGTTCCATTCTCCCAGATTTTTGCTGTCGCGGTCAAGGCCAAGAAACGTTTCTGGATGGGTTCCCCGCCTGGCAACGGGTTCTGGAAGGGGGAGAACCGTTCGGGCTGTATTATGTGTCGCCTGTTCCTGGGCCGTCCATCAACGGACATTTCAAAGTTGGCATCTGATGCGACGCCAGGGTGTACTGTATCCAGAACTATGAGCCCCCTTAAGTGTTGACGAGAGCCCAGTCAAAGGTCGAGGCCCGCGCTGCAGACCGTCTCCCCCCTCTCTTCAAGCGACTTCGTCCTCCTGGGGTGTCCCCCGCACCGCTGGCTCTCCGAGTCTTACTCTGCGTCTGGCAGTCCATAGCCGTTCCCTTTTATCCCCGGCCCTCGCCAAAGCACGCTCTTTAACCGTCACCGCTAGCGAAATACCCGCCCCCTGCTCCCAACATGAAGTCATTCCTTTCCGTATTGTACGTCCTGGCAGCAACCGCTGTCTCAACCGAAGCATTTTGGGTCATGAACATGAGTGAGTTGCCCTCCGAAACCCCACGCTATTCCCACATGGATGAGCGGGGCCCGACATCTGACTCACGATGCTCTTCAGAAAACGTCCTCATCACCGAACGCGTTGACCCTATCAGCGCGCCCGGCGCGATCGCTCCCCACGTTCACACAGGTTCGTATCGCAGAAAGCGTCTTGAACGAATCCCCAACCTGACCGGGACCTCCCACCGTAGTCATCGGTGGCAGTAACTTTGGTCCCCATGCCACCTCGGAGGATCTTCGCACCAGCAAATGTACTTCTGGACCAATCGTAGAGGATAAATCTAATTACTGGACACCGACCCTTTACTTCCAGTGGGCCAATGGAAGTTTCACGAGGGTCGGCGGAACGGTTTCTATCAAATATCTGTTCAACCCTGACGAAGTGACCCCATTTCCCGACGATTTCAAAATGCTTGCCGGCAGTCCAACTTCCCGCTCCAAGAATGAAACCAACCCCACCTCGGACGAAACTTTTCTTTGTCTCAACCCTTTGGTTCAAGCCTCCCGTCATGATGCTTTCCCAACTCTCCAGTGTCCGGGTGGACTCCGGTCCCAAGTTGTACGTTCCGCTTCACCGCATTCATCCACAGAAACGAGCTCATGTCTGACAGATGTTCCCGAGTTGTTGGGATGGAAAGGTACGCTACCCTTGCGATGTGTCTCTACGTGCATTTACTTGAGTTCGCTACAGAATTTTGATTCCGACGATCACAAGACTCACGTTGCCTTCGCAACTGACGGAAAGTGTACGGATCCTGCGTACCCTTTGGCTCTCCCCCAAATTCAAGTTGAGGTTCATTGGGACACCGTCGAGTTCTACTCTCTCGCGAAGGACGCTCTAAATCCCAACCAGCCTTTCGTGTTCTCCAACGGTGACTCCACCGGGTATAGCTTTTACGCAGCGTTCCTGAACGGTTGGGAAACAAAAGTCCTCAAGCGAGCCATCGAAAAATGTACTTGCGGAATGTACGGGGACGTGCGATGCTGTGCAGATGCCGGAATCTTCACCATCGACACGAGTTCTCAGTGCCGCATCACTCCACATGTAGGGGAACAGGGTAAGTTTCACCTCCTTCCGCCTTGTATTCAATGTTCGTCCCCTCTTACCTCCTTCGTTTAATAGTACAAGGCACGCTTGCTCGTTTGCCAGGCAGCGAGTCCGGTTCCGAATCCGGATCCCAGAAACATTTTACTGATTCTCCCACTCTCATGACCAACGTTATCGTCTGGACCCAACCGGCTATTCAACAACGACCGAATTGGCACAGGATGATGCGCAAACGTGAAACGAAACACTCCATGGTTATACTGTAATGTTGCACCCACTCTTGCTCCTTGCTTTGACTTGTTTTCTTGTCCCTTCCCTTGTTCCTCCCGTTCACTTTGTCCGTCCGCCCCTCCCGTATCGGCCCATTATGGTGCTTGCCGCACCGTAACCCCTCGTGTAGACCGCGTAAATATATCGTATTCCCCTGTACCGCCTCCCCAGATACCACCCATTAAGTGTACTTTTCTGTGTTTGACCATGATAGAGTTGAGATTCAAGAATCATCCATTCGCTCGGAATACACAGGGTCTTTCTCCCCTACAGCCTTTGGCGCCACGCTCATAGCTGCAACCAACGTCCTCGTCCTGTCCTTGATGGCAGCCTTCATTTCCTTATGTAACACGTGTCCTGCACTGGTCGCCAACTGAAAGATCTCCTCAAACCTATCCACATGCAGCCTCGTCTCCATCGTCAGGAGGGTAATGTTTCCTGTCCTCGGCATCATCGCCACCGTAAGGTGAGGGACGTCGTTCTCTTCTAGAGTTGTGAGGTCGAGAAGGGGTGAGGCGGACTGAACGCCTCCTGTGACAGCGCAAACGAAGTCTAAAAGGGGTATCCCGGCGGCAGCGAGAGCCAAGGTGGTGGCATTTATGCACGCCTGTAAGACCCCCCCATCTTGTTGTAAGACGTTGATGTAGATGTCAACCTGGGACCGAGGGTACAGGCTCGTCTGGATGACAGGTTCAAAAGTTGCCTTGATCGTCGATGCGAAATCCAAAACGCGTCTGGGGGTGCGTGGCGCCACGGGAAACAAAAGAATTAATTTAAACATACTCGGAAAGCACTTTTCCATAGCTTACTTGTCATTCCGGGAACGTTTTCGCCTCTCGCCCATGCTGAATGGCGCGATCGTGACCTCGACGTTGATGTTTGCTCGGTCGTGCAGAGTATGAGAACGCATCT
>Ga0307513_10003253_pt1 | contig 22147 bp, 26 predicted proteins | sample 15_EM_MG_FD_202174 | JGI IMG/M metagenome (GOLD analysis project Ga0307513, IMG submission 202174) | Populus trichocarpa ectomycorrhiza microbial communities from riparian zone in the Pacific Northwest, United States - 15_EM | ecosystem: Host-associated > Plants > Roots > Unclassified | place... | reverse complement strand
GAGAATCCTACATCTTGATACTGTATATACTAGAAGATATAGAAGCGACTTTCTTGAAACCCAGATCATTAGTTCACCAGACCAATGAGGCGTGAGATATGAGACGTGAAAGGTCAGATGTGAAAAAAAAAAGGTGCTGCCGCCCCAGACGCCGGCCGACGTCTGAGGAAGCATCGAATTAATTGATGTTGTGATAGCGGGGATGAGGGGCGGGATACATCATGACGCGGAGAAGAGGCGAGGAGGACGAGATCGAGAGTCTGGGGCAGTCTAGACGTCGTGAGGATGTGACGTTGCGTCAGGACGCAAGGAACGTTGGAACACAAGTCAGGACGCACAGGACGCAGGGGACGCAGAAAATATGTCGCTTGCGTCAGGACCCAACGCGGACGGATCAGACGCAGGATCCGTTTTTACTGATGTCTGGCATGACCTGATTGCAATCCGCTAGAGTCTGGCAGGGCCTCATTGCAATCCGCCAGAGTCAGGAAGGGCCGGAATGGAATCCGCTTGCTTAGGAGTCATGAATAGTGTCAACCTCGATGGAAGAGCATGCCCTTCTCCGAAGGTTGATAATATTCCATAGTTCAACTGATTCGCTCACGAAGCCTGATACGAGGTGGAAAGAACTTAGACAGCTTTTGCGAGAGTTGTTAGCAATGATCAAATAAGGGGTATGTTTTGGGTCGTTACCGGAACAATATATGGTTAGTCATCCTATGTTTAGATTCTCTTTCGTCTAAACAGCCTTTACCTGGTGATAAAGTAGTCCATGGTAAGTAGAGGTCACTAGGGGCTGGGAGAGTTCCCCAATGCAGAGCCCTATGAGTCATTGACCTGGGGTTTCTTCGGGAGATTAGGGTGTGAAATGGACCATCCAGGTGCACTGGGCGGACAGGATGCGGGTTGTATTGCACCCAATGGACTAGGATGCAACCATTGTGCTGGGGCCATCGGAGGGCGGACTGGGCGGACAGGGAGCTACAGACGGATTTGCTGGGTCCGGACGCAATGCCTATCCGTCTGGAGCAAAGGCTTCTTTTGCTGATGTAGCCTGTTTGTTGGTTGTAGCTAGCTTGTTCGCATTACTGCCCTCTACCTCCTTCCAGTTCTGTCTGCTTGCACTTTACCGCTACAGCAGCTAACACCTGAGTGCGCTGTCATCATTCCTGATGGTCAGATATTCCCCTCAGGTATGCCTAGTTGTAGCATTGCACTACCTCCTTAATTGAGGTCTAGTGCTTCATCAGGAAAAAAAGTGTTTGCGCCAGACAGATCGGAATCGCGTCCGGACGCAGGAAATCTGCCAGGAGCATCCTGTCCGCCCAGCGCACCCTCAGAGGGCCCCAGCAGAATGGTTGCATCCTAGTCCGTTGGGTGCAATACAACGCGTATCCTGTCCGCCCGGTGCATCCGGATGGGCCATGTCATACACTAATCTCCCGAAGAAGATCAAGGTAAGCCACCAGTGGGGATTTGCATTGGGGATCTCTCCCTGCCCCTGCTCGCCTCTACTTACAACTGACTACTTCATCACTAGACAAAGGCTGTTCAGACGAAAAAGGAGCTTAAGATAGGATGACTAACCATCTATTGGGCCGGTAACGACCCAAAACATACTCCTTATTTAATCAGCACTAGCAAGGCACGCACAAGGCTTCTAAGTACTTTCACACCTCGCATCAGGTTTCATGATCGAATCAGTGGAACTATGGAATAATATCAACCTTGGGAGAGGGGCATGCTCTTCCGTCCAGGTTGACACTATTCATGACCGCTAAGTGAGCGGATTCCAATGAGGCCCTTCCTGACTCTAGCTGACATCTGCGAGTGCCCATGTGAGGTATCTGCCTTTGTCTGCCTGGTGACCACTATAGGCATGCAGACTCTTCGAAACCTACACTATTCGATTCCCCTCTACCTGCGGAGTCCAACGCACCCTGGCACGACGCTGTCGGACCACTGGTTGAATGGGTATCCATACTTTGGTACTTTAGTTCTCCAGGTAAGTGCCTTCAACTTGTTGGCTACTGTGTGCTACAGGCATGCAGAGGCTTCAGCGCCTATACCATTCGATTCCCCTCAGCGAGCTGACTCCAATGAGGCACTTCCTGACTCTGGCGGACACCTGCCCACTGAGGTATCCCCCTTGTTCTCCCTGCGGACCTCTACAGCCATGAGGACTCTTTGAAACCTACGCCATTAGATTTCCCTCTACCTGCGGATTCCAACGCAGCCTGTCCCAAGGCTATCCGACCACTGGTTTCATGGTAATCCAATCTTTTGCACATGAGTTCCCCGGGCAAGTAATTTCAAATTGTGGGCTACTGAGTTCTACAGACATGCAGACACTTCGAGACCTATAGCATTCAATTCCCCGCCACGAGCGGACTCCAATGAGACCCTTCCCGACTCTGGGACACATCTGCCCGCTAATATATCTGCCTTTTCCTTCCTGCTGACCTCGATGGCCATGCGGACGCTTCGCGACCTATACCTTTCGATTCCCCTCGACCAGCGGATTCCAACGCACCCTGTCCCGATACTGTCTGACGACTGGCTGAATGGGTATCCATACCTTTGTACATTAGTTCTGCCAGTAAGTACCTTCAAATTGTGGGCTACTGAGTTCTACAGACATGCGGACACTTCGAGACCTATAGCATTCAATTCCCCGCCACGAGCGGACTCCAATGAGACCCTTCCTGACTCTGGGGGCCATCTGCCCGCTGAGGTATCTCCCTTTCTCTCCCTCCTGACATGTATAGCCCTGCGCAGGCCTCGAAACATACACTATTCGATTCCCCTCTACCAGCGGATTCCAACGCAACCTGTCCGGATGCTGTCCGACCCCTGGTTGAAGGGTTATCCAAACATTTGTACTTGAGTTCCCCAGGTAACAGCTGTCAAATTGTTGGCTACTGAGTGCTACAGGCATGCGGACACTTCGAGGGCTAACCCATTTAATTCCCCTCGCCAAACGGAATTCAACGCATTGTGTCCAGACGCTGTCCGACCACTGGTTGAAGTGTTATCCTTTCTTTTGTACTTTAGTTCCCCGGGTATCTACTTTCAAAGTGTTGGCTACTGCGTGCTACAGGTATGAGGACACCCAGAGACCTATCCCATTTGATCCCCCTCGGCGTGCGGACTCCAATGAGACACTTCCCGACTCTGGCAGACATCTGCCCTCTGAGATATGTACCTTTTTCATCCTGCTGACTGCTATAGGCATTCTGACTCTCCGAAGCCTATACCATTCGATTCCCCTCGGCGAGCGGACTCCAAAGACACCATCCCTGACACTGCCGGACATCTGCCAGCTGAGATATCAGCCTTTTTCATCCTGTTGACAGCTATTGCCATGTGGACGCTTCGAAACCTATACCATTCGATTCTCCTCGACCGGCGGGTTCCAACCAACCCAGTCCCGATGCTGTCCGACCCCTGGTTGAAGAGTTATCCCTCATTTGTACTTGTGTTCCTCGGGTAACTATTTTCAAATTGTTCGCTACTGAGTGCTACAGGCCTGCAGACGCTTCGAGACCTATACCATTCGATTCTCCTCAGCGAGGGAACTTCAATGAGACCCTTCCCGACTCTGCCGGACATCTGCCCGCTGAGGTATCTGCCTTTTTCACCCTGCTGACCTCTATAGCTATGTGGACACTTCGCGAGCTATACCATTCAATTCCCCTCGCTCAGCGGAATCCAACGCACTCTGTCCGGACACTGTCCAACCGCTGGTTTACGGGTTATCCATACTTTTGTACTTTGGTTCTCCCGGCAAGTACTTTCAAATTGTTAGCTACCGAGTACTCCTGTTTTCTAGACTAGCTTTCATAAATATCTTCCTGTTTTAGTACCTATATGACTCAAATAAGTAAACATGAGTAATACTACTAGTAGATGGATCTTTCCGGACAATTTGAATATTCTCCACAGTTTTCACTAAGTGATTCAAAGTCCTCGAAGGTAGAGTTGTTGACTTAGGAGGTATCCAATGATCGCCAGTTCCACCTGTGTACTTCCACTATTCGACTATCCTATCGGGTTGCGTCCGGAGAACCATTCTGCGTCCGGAGAACCTTTCTGTGTCCAGTACCTTCTGAGTCCTTGGTTGCGTCTAGTGCATACAGGTGGCCTGGACCCCTGTCCCCACGCACCCAACAAAAGACTGTACACCCAGGACGCGCGTTTACGTTATATTCACCTGGACCGCCGGACGCACAGGGAGCCCAGCGTGTGTCCCAGTATAACCTTTTTTTTTTGCTCCTGTTTGGATCAATATAATGACCAGCATTACTGTACACTTATCGTTGCAGCTGGCCCTACATCTTGTCTAGTTTTCTCCTGTCGCGGCCATTATTCATTCACCCTCTCAGACAGAGTGGGCCTTTATCCCTCCTTCATTTATTTAAGGGGTGCCTCCACAATGGTTTTCTTATACATTCCTGTCTACGTTTCCCGAATTTAAGACTTTTTCTTTTGAGATTAGTTGAGCTTTCTTTGTTTGCGTTAAAAGCAGCAAGGCACCTTAGAGGAGAGGTTTTCATTCCTTCGGCTAGGATGTTCGGTTAGGCTCATACCACAGGGTCTTGGGAGTACAAATCTTTCCTATGAAGAGGTCAAGTGGGGCGTTGTTGAGATTAAGGTTTTCTTTAAACTATAGCCAGCACTACATGCAAGTTCTTGTACCTTAACAATAAATACATGATATAAAATATATAAAAAGAGGCCTGAGAGATAGATATAAACTATATCCTCTACATCTCCGACAATTGAAATCTCAATACTACGAGCAATCATCGTCATCTACTCAGCCCACTTCTCATCTCCCTTCATGGCTGCTACCTCGAAGTTCAACATTAAGCCCCCTCCTCCTCTGCTTTCTCACCCCTCCTTGCCTCTCCTTCCCGGGGTTTTTATTCTCATTCATCGATGACACTCACTCATGAAGTTTGCTTCTCCCCCCTTAGCCCACCCTTCCTCTACATCTCGCTTAGCAGTTTGCACAGTCAGAAAGCTGCTCCCTTCATTCCTGGTTAGTATTACGGGATCCGGACTCTTAGTTGAAGTAGGCCTCGGCTTGCTGAGCTATACCTCTCATATGGAATACCTCAGTTTGTAATAACTCAGTCTTGCCATCATCTTGTCGTCATCCCAAAAGCGCTTGCTATGGCTCATTTGTTGGTTGTAACTAGCGAGGTCACAATCTTGCCCTCCACTCTCCCACCTCATCCCCCTCTCTGTTTCAGCCACACACCTTGTACTGGCCCACTGCTCCTCACCTGGTGTTCTACTACAATGCCCACTGCCTAGCTATCATGTCTCTGCCGTGCCACTCATTGGCTGGCATCTCACTGCCCTACCCACTCCCACAACCCATCATGGTGCACACCGTGGTTACCCTTTGTCATGGGATTGCACTGCCTTCTTGGAGAACGTCCAATGCCTTGGCTAGTGGTAATAGTCATGTGACCATAGATTTACGGTGTTTTTTGGTCCTTGTATATGTTGCTGGCAGCTTTGCTTAATGATTGCATATCCTGCCCGGCACCGCGGTACCTTTCATATTTAGTTCCTTGGTTTAAGGGAACCCTGCAGAAGGGTCTTCTTATGCTTTCCTGTCTACATTTCATGAGCTGGGGGTTTTCTTTCAAGATTGGCTTAGCTTTTGTTGTTTGATTGAGGAGAGGTGAGGCGTCCATCAGCAAAAGAAAAAGGTTACACCCGGACACACCCTGTGCTCCGTGTGCGTCTGACAGTCGAGGTGCATACAACGTAAACTCGCGTCCTAGGTGGGCGGTCTTTTGTGGGGTGCGTGGGGACAGGGGTCCGTGCCGCCCAGACGTACCAGATGCAACCAAGGACTCAGAAGGTATCGGACACAGAAAGGTTCTCCAGACGCAGAATGGTTCTCCGGACACAACCCGATAGGATAGTAGAATAGTGGAAGTACTCAGGTGGAACTGGCTATCATTGGATACCTCCTAAGTCAACAACTCTACCTTCAAGGACTTTGAATCACTTAGTGAAAACTGTGGAGAATATCCAAATTGTCTGGAAAGATCCATCTACTAGTAGTATTACTCATGTTAACTTATTTGAGTCATATAGGTACTAAAACAGGAAGATACTTATGAAATATAGTCTAGAAAACAGGAGTACTCGGTAGCTAACAATTTGAAAGTAAATGCCGGGAGAACTAAAGTACAAAAGTATAGATAACCCTTAAACCAGCGGTCGGACAGTGTGCGGACAGAGTGCGTTGGAATCCGCTGAGCGAGGGGAATTGAATGGTATAGATCTCGAATCGTCCACATAGCTATAGAGGTCAGCACGGTGAAAAAGGCAGATACCTCAGCGGGCGGATGTCCGGCAGAGTCGGGAAGGGTCACATTGGAGTCCGCTCGCCGAGGGGAATCGAATGGTATAGGTTTCGGAGCGTCCGCATGGCTATAGCAGTCGGCAGGATGAAAAAGGAACATATCTCAGAGGGCAGATGTCCGCCAGAGTCGGGAAGGTCTCATTGGAGTCCGCTCGCCCAGGGGAATCGAATGGTATATGTCTCTGGGTGTCCTCATGCCTGTAGCACCCAGTAGCCAACACTTTGAAAGTAGATGGCCAGGAAACTAAAGTACAAAAGAATTGATAACCCTTCAACCAGTGGTCGGACAGCGTCGGGACACTATGCGTTGAATTCCGGTCGGCGAGGGGCATTAAATGGTATAGGTCTCGCAGTGTCCGCATGCCTGTAGCACTCAGTAGCCAACAATTTGAAAGTAGTTGCCAGGGGAACTCAAGTACAAATGTTTGGATAACCCTTCAACCAGGGGTCGGACAGCATCGGCACAGGGTGCGTTGGAACCGGCCAGTCGAGGGGAATCGAATAGGGTATGTTTTGAGGCGTGCGCAGGGCTATAGATGTCAGCAGGGGGAGAAAGGGAGATACCTCAGTGGGTAGATGTCCCCCAGAGTCGGGAAGGGCCTCATTGGAGTCCACTCGCAGCGGGGAATCGAATGGTATAGCTCTCAGAGCGTCCGCATGCCTGTACCACTCAGTAGCCAACAATTTGAAGATACTTACCCGGGGAACTGACGTACAAAAGAATGGATAACCCTGAAACCACTGGTCGGAGAGCGTCGGGACAGGGTACGTTGGAATCAGCCGGTCGAGGGGAATCGAAAGGTATAGGTCTCGAACCGTCCGCCTCGTGATAGAAGTCACCAGGAAGGAAAAGGCAGGTACCTCAGCGGGCAGATGTGTTCCACAGTGGAGAAGGGTCTCATTGGAGCCTGCTCGGCGAGGGGAATCGAATCGTATTGGTCTCGAAGCGTCCGCATGCCTGTAGCACTCAGTAGCCAACAGTTTGAAGGTACTTACCCGGGGAACTCAAGTACAAAAGAATGGATAACCCTGAAACCAGTGGTCAGCTAGAGTCAGGACAGCGTGCGTTGGAATCCGCAGGTAGAGGGGAATCGAATGGTGTATGTTTCGAAAACGCCGCTTGGCTATAGTGGTCAGCAGGCAGTCAAAGGCAGATACCTCACCGGGCACTAGCAGATGTCCGCTAGAGTCAGGAAGGGCCTCATTGGAATCCGCTCACTTAGCGGTCATGAATAGTGTCAACCTGGACGGAAGAGCATGCCCCTCTCCCAAGGTTGATATTATTCCATAGTTCCACTGATTCGATCATGAAACCTGATGCGAGGTGTGAAAGTACTTAGAAGCCTTGTGCGTGCCTTGTTAGTGCTGATTAAATAAGGAGTATGTTTTGGGTCGTTACCGGGTTAGTCATCCTATCTTAAGCTCCTTTTTCGTCTGAACAGCCTTTGTCTAGTGATGAAGTAGTCAGTTGTATGTAGAGGCGATCAAGGGCAGGGAGAGATCCCCAATGCAAATCCCCACTCCTGGCTTACCTTGATCTTCTCCGGGAGATTAGTGTGTGAAATGGCCCATCTGGGTGCACCGGGCGGACAGGATGCGGGTTCTATTGCACCCAACAGACTAGGATGCAACCACTCTGCTAGGGCCCTCTGAGGGTGCACTGGGCGGACAGGATGCTCTAGGCTGATTTCCTGCATCCGGACGCGATGCCTATCCGTCTGGAGCAAACACCTTTTTCGCTGATGTCTTAACGGAGAGGTTTTCATTCCTTGAAGCAGAATGTGCAGTTAGGCCTATATCACAGGGTCCTTCGGGTACGGACTTTTCCTCTGAACAGGTGAAGTAGGCAGTTGTCAAGATTAAGGTTTCTTTTAGGCCATGGGTAGCGCTGCATGCCAGTTCTTGCACCTTGACAATGAATACATCATATAAAACAAAATTTAAAAAAAAGGACCTGAGAGATACAATCTTCATGCAACCATCTAACTACTTTTCTATACTAAAGAAGTTGCAATATGATTCCCTTTATCTATACATTATTGAGTTCTACACATTCTCCACCAACAAGCTCTCACACGCAGTAACTGTTATGAGACTCTGGAGTCAGGACAACAACATAGGACTATTGTCATGGTTCTATACTACAACAAGACACTTCCATGCTATAGTAGAACTCCAAGACAACAAGACAGTTCTGTACTATCTGACAAAGGAAAATACACATTAGCCATTGGTGAGAAAGGTCATTACCTGTTGCATGACTAAACTAAGAGTACAATAGGAGTGTTACATAACCACCCTCATAGATACACAGTACTAGTAAAGCTTGTAGGCAATCAGTTGTAATGTACTATCCCTTAGGCAGTCTGAGGCACTTGAATTCGTTCCCACCACTTTAAAGCTATTTTGACGAGATTTGAGTGGATGGAACATTTAAGTTGACCATTACTGAGTCATTTGAGCTCAAAAAGGACTGAAAACCTCTACTTCTTGACCAAGTAGATCCTTTAGCTGCCTAACTTGGCATGTAACGAATTCTAGTTTTTTAGACCGCCCAAGGGATAGTGAATTCATCCCACTGTCCCTCACCCACCCAATACCTTCAATCGTAACCACAACACGAGTGACATTATATGACCACCACTAATCCTCCTTTTCTCCCTACCGCCCACTCCACACCACGCCCCTTGCTTCCACACACGAAACCCCGACGGACATGTGAAAAAAAAATACCCTCCTAAAGTCAATTCAATCATTGGTCACCCCCCAGAGCTTCCAGTTACCCCCACTCGACAGATACTGATTGGCGCTTTTTGAAGAGATGAGGGTTGATCGGTGCAGTTGCCACAGTTCATCCAAGAAAACCACCCGAGGGTTTCTTATTTGGGCTTGGCTGGGTGAGAGGGTGTCTATCTTATCATAATATTATATATCATATCACATCATGCACGCAAAGTTAATTCGCAATCTACAGGTTAACTCAGCAACGGGTATCTAGAAACGTACGAGTACCAAAACCAAGAACCTCGGCCCGTCGGCCCTAGCTAGTAAGTAGTATATAGGTATGCCAATTTCCCACCGCCCGCACTCATGTTCCGTTTGCAAAAAAACGCGAGAAAAAAGGCGGGGGAGGGGGGAAAAACGAGATTAAATAATTTCGGGGCGTTTTGGGGGTTTTTTTAACGCAAGGTATGCAGCAACCAGACACAGCCAGAACAAGGTAGAAAGAAGATAAGAAAAGTACATCGCCCATAGCGAAATTTAATGACTTTTCTTTTCGCGAAAAAGACCACAAATAAGTGCCGATGCCATGTGGAGGAAGGGAAGTATCCCAAACCTGAGGAAGGATCAGAAAGGAGAGTAGAGGAAGAGAAGAAAAAAGGCCAGAGAAAGCAAGACACTAAACAGATACCCCCGCACCAATCCATGTAATGTAATGTAACGCAATTCTGCCAAACGGCAACGACGGAGTTTAAGAATTAGGGAAAGAAAGGGCATGAAACAAATGCAAATCGCATAGAAAAGTCGTTCGCCCTCACTTCAACAAAAAAAAAAGGGTGCTTTTTTTTCCTTTTGGGAGAGACTGGCTACCAGAAACCACCCTTCCTGCCTTCACCAGATGCCATTTCCGGATTCTCAGAGATCCAACGTTCAATGTACTTCCTCACAACGCCCTTCCTGTCCGCCTTGACCTGGGCCTCTGACGTGTTGGTATAGAGTACTAACTCTGCGTCGTATTTTGCCGCGACAGACTCATAGTTCAAGCTCAGGTACACCATTACAGCGTTAACGAACTCCTCTGTGACTTCGACATCGCTATCGCCCTTTCGCCGAGGAGGGAGAGATGCGACGGTGTATCCAGGAGAGGGAGCCATAGGGCTGTAAATCGCGCGAGAGGGTGCTGTCCTCGGGCCCCCGAGGAATTGCTTGCTCGAGACGGAAGATGGGAGAGAGTCTGGCGGAGTTGGAAGCTGGGCATTCATGTTCGTAGTGCCGATATTGAGGGGCGTAGGGCCATCAAGTTCGTCGGTCGGAATACGAGAGATGTTGAATCCACCACGCTCCCCAGCCTGTTCCTCCTTCGTTCCCCAGGGAACCGTAAATTTTCCACGTACAGGAGAATGGCAGATAGGATAGTCATCTACAGCGTTTCCGTCGGAAGCCTGCCTCGGTTGGGGGTGTTTGATCTCCAAGACGCCATCTACGATTGCGGAGATGAACTTCGGACGGGCAGTTTCGGATCTCTCGCTTCTAATCCCGCTACCGTCCGTTGCAACCTTGGGCTTTTTGTCCTCACCTCCCTTACCCTCGGTAACAACCGGAAAAAGGCATTCAACTTCCTCTTTCACACGCTCGCGCTTGATCCCTGCACTCCCGATAGCCCCCTCTTTTCGGAGACCTTTCTCCAGGCCGAGAATATATGGGCCAAATTCGTCCCCCCCGGAACCCCGCCTGACAGCCTTGACACCCACGGTTTTGTTCAACTTATCAGAGATCTCCCATGCAGAACTGGCTGCAGATGAAGTAGGTGAGGTGGTAAGACTAGGGCATCTAGATTGTTCCGGGCTACCAGCAGGGCTTGGAGGTGCTGAATCAACAGGTTCGTGGAGATGCGAAACGTGATCATTAGGACGAGCCCAAAGCTTTTTCACAAGGCGCCTCTCCCTTTCCTGGTCTCTCGCAAAAGCACCTGATGTAGGATATAGGCCTGGAGTGTTAGGCTTGGTGGTACTACTTCTTCGCAAGTAGTGATGACCGCTATGGCTGGAAAGTGCCACGGGTTGCGGAGTATTTTGCGCCTCGGTCTCCAGGTGCATTTCCGGCTGAGGTACCCGAACGCGATTAGATCGCCGCGAGGTCTCGATAGGTTGAGGAATCAAGGGTCGCGCAGCAATAGGCCTGTAAGAGCGTTTGGTAGTCTCGTAGGGCTGAGGGACGATACTAGGTCCAAAGAAAGAGGTCGTCGGGGTTGGTGGATCCTGCCCGGCTGTCTGTGCAGGTGCTGCCGTTGGCCGGTTAGACCTCCTAGAAGTTTCTTCAGGTTGTGGTAGAGCGGACTCCTGTGACTTTCGGGGGCGATGGGATCTCCGAGAAGATTCTATCGGTTCTGGCAGTGTTTTTGTGAAGGCGGGCTTGCTATCGTTATTTCCGTCCTTGTTTTCCGAACTTCCCCCGCTCCCTCTGCCCCCCAGAGGGATCTTTCTATTGCTCCTCCGCACAGTTTCAATTGGCTGAGGAAGTCCCATCCAAACACTCTCTTCACTGTCTACCTTCAGCTTTTCGGGACGCCTATTGCTTCTGCGAGTGGTCTCGATTGGCTGAGGAAGGAATGGATTGGAGGGTGCGTAACTGGTATTGTTCTCCGGGAGGTTGGGTCTATGGTTGGCATTTGGACGATTACTCCTCTGCGCCGTTTCCTGTGGTAAAGGAATGGGCAAAAACACCTTCCCTCTCCGACCAGATGGTCTAACTCGTTGTTCTCCCTGGTTATTTCTGACTTCACCGGCCTTCTTAGAATGTGCTGCCAACCTCCTTCTTCTGGCTTCTTCATCCTCCTTCCTCTTTTTCTCTGCCTCCTCATCTGCCTTCTTCTGTTCCTCGGTCCTTGTATCCTTAGTAAAATTTCTCTGCATAACATAGTCATTGATATTCACGCAAGCCGCGCTCGGTATGGCCGCTGGTTTCCTAGCGAGCTTAGTTCGGATGGTTGGCTCGACCCTCGGAGGTGGGGGAGCTGGCACGGGGAATCCTGAAACAGATCCCAACCACATGATCTCATCCAAGCTCTTATTTACTTTAGGTTGATACAATTGCGCCCTCCCATCATCAATGCTGTTGTTTTTGCTCCTGGAAAAACTACTCTGCCTAGAGTGATTAACAGAAGTAGCGCCGACAGTAGGAATCTGGGGAGGTGTGCCGGGCTGGTTCTTTGGTGCCTTGGATCGGAAGTGCGGTTCACCAGTCGTCGGAGGCGGTTTCCAGATGGAAATCTCTGCGGTAGTTTGCGGAGCTTGTGGAAAAAATGGAGAAAAGTAGGAAGGCGCCTCTTTCGGAATCTGCTGCTTCGGAACAGCGTTTTGCAGTGGGTTTAGAGGCATCGCGACTGATTCCGCGTTTCTAGACTGCGGTAGGAGCTTATTTAAGTACTTGTGCGATCGTTTTGCGAAAGAAAAAAAATTGTTGTTTCTGTTGTTCTTCTCTGGTTTGAAAGGTCCGGTTTTGAAGGTCAAACTCTGTGGAGCTTTTCAGCCAGCCGCCGGCCGAAGCCAGTGGGAGGAGCTCTGGTAATAAGCCAAAGCAAATCCGGGGTAGAAGGCAGGGTTTGTGTGTCACAAATGGGATCCGCTGGGATGCGAACAGAAGAATGTTGCTGCCAACCACACCGCCAACACGTCAGAAGGAAATCAAAACTAAAATTGAGCATTTTAAAAAATGTAAAAAAATAATTCAAGTAGGTGGGGTAAATGCTACGACGAAAGTAATTTGTCCAAATTTTAAGACGTAAAACTTTTTTTTTTCAAACAAAAACAGCATTCAGGGCGAACCTACCTGTTCAATCACCAGAAAACTGTCTCCCCGATTAGGCGCACTAATGACGCTAGTCGGAAAAGGGTGTGTCCCAGTTTCCTGTAAGAGTTTCCTTGCGGGGCAGATGACCGTTCGCCGGCAGGGATGCTCAATTGTCCCGCCGAAGATCAACGAATGAGTGTAGCTTTGTCAGCCTCGCAAACGGGGCCAAGTGAACTGTGGGGGGCACTGCGCTTGCTTTTTTTGAATGCTGCTGCCCCTGCGGAAAGAAAACACCAAGAAAGAAAAGAAAAAAGGTTAATGTAGAAGCCTAATCGGGACTCGGATTCGGTGCGAGAAATTTCTCGGAAAAGCGGTAGAAGAATGAAGGATGCAGTAGAAGTCGAGAAAAAAGAGGGAGATCCGGTTTTTCCGACTTGTTCAAGACAGGAAAAGGAAAGAGAGAGAGAAAAGTCCCGATGTTATACTCGAAGCGTCGGCAGAGGGGGTAAGGGAAAACCCTAATTCTTCCGTAGGTTTTATCGGTTCTTATCCCACAGACACGGTTGAAGAGGGGTGAGATAAAAAGAGCCGCTATCGCAATCCCGACAATTTGAAACTTCGAACACAATAGAGGGGGTTTTCCGGTGTGAAGGGTTGCCTTTGTTCGACTTTGCAGATTATTATTGCTGTTTTCCCGTTTTTTCCAATGAGCAATTAAAGTGTGTGGTGCCAGATAGACAAGATAACCGGAGTACGTCGATAGTGTTGTGGCGGATGTGTGGTGGAGATAAATCTATGAGTGATAAAAGAACTCCTACTCTCGGTTGCTCCAAGCGGTACAACAGACAGCACAAGATAGGGTTGCTGTTTTGGTTTTTTTGGTTTTTTTGGTTTTTTCTCCCATACAGAAGGGGGGCGGGAAGTATAGGGTATCAGAAGAATAACACGTTCTCGATATTCGAAAGTTCTATGTCACCCTCAATTAGAGGTAAGTTAGGCAAAAAAGCACACAATCACACCATCAATAACAGGTTGAAGGCATGGAGCAGGAGTGGGTGCCGTAAGAAGAGGGGTTGGTTAAGTGCTTGAGGGGTGGTGGGAGAGTGTGATGAATGAGTGTATATGGTAGAGAGACGAACGGATGGAGGTGCGTAGAAAGCAGCACTATCAGTGGCAGTAGCCTAACGATATTGCATACAAAGCACTGTGTACAAGTAGCAAACTAGCAGAATTGAAGGCGAAAAAGGCACACAACACGTACCTTGAACGAGGGACGGGGGGGGCACAGGACCAGCAGCCGAGCAACGTATAACAAAAAAAAAAAAAAAAAGACGGCGGGTGGGAGGTAGAGAGAAGGAGAGATGGGATGAGGAAGGATCGACGAGACAACTAGTGCAGATGCTGTGAACGGAGGAGGAGAGCAATGACAGAACGACCGAGACGACAACGCCAGAGAATGACAGAGAGAGAGAGAGAGAGAGAGAGAGAGAGAGAGAGAGAGAGACAAATATTAGATGTAGACGCGAGCAACAGCGATACGCGTAATAACCGGAACACGGTGGTAACCCGCGATTCAATTGCTGTTTGCCGTCTCTGTTGTTGCACCTGCTGGTTAAAAATGAGGGTGAATGTGGAGAGGAAGGACAAGAGAAGAAGATGAAGAGTGTAAATTCCCCTAAGCTACCGTAGAGCTCCAACTATTACCACCGCTAATTGGTTTTGTGGGTAAATTCCTGCAATCCGGGAGTGGCGGTCTAGAGTTGAAAATGGTACTCCAGCAGTACGATACGGTAGTCGAGTACAGTACAGACGAACACAACTGATAATTACTCTACTGGAGGTGCAAGAGAGCACTGGCCAGATCGCAGTACATTTGAAACATATACCACAAAAGGATGAGCACGGGGAAGTCAACTCCCGATTTGAGAAAATGGCCCCATTCATCCAGGAGCTATGGAGCCCCCGACAGTACTCGAGTACTGTAGGGCGTTGACAGTCGACCTCATCTCAGATCTCGAGCACACTAACCTCTCCCCTCTCCACCTTCGGCCACGGCACGCGCCAAACGCATGTCTCGCAAGGCTAAGAACGGCCATTTCACCTTCCCAGGCACGCTAAGCGATGAGAGCTAAGCTCTACCTCTCTCTAGCTCCTCCCCCACCTTGCCCTCCACCAGTACTTTTGCCTTTCTAACCCATCCACCTCCTTTCCCCGCTCCCACCACAACAAGTTCACCATACCTTACAGTACCTGTGGTTTATGCACGATACCGGTACTCGAGTACTGTACCTCCTGCAACGGACAGGCGCCATGATCTATCCCTATGCGCCGCCTAACACGCCCTATTTGCTCCCATGCACAATAGCAATAATCCTACCAATAGCAGCGTAGGAGTACCGTACTCGAGTACTCCTTTATGTGCCAGCGTCCTCCTCTCCGCCCTCCACCCTCCACAACAACCCAATACCGGCATCAGACACTATTATACGGTGTTTGCACACCTGATTCAGTCACGCCATGACCACACAAATTGCGTGTCGTTGGACTCAACGAATTACACAAACATGAAAATAATAATGGTAATAATAAGAATTTGTATCCCGTCGGAGTCGCCCGTCTCCCAACTCAGCATCTTCAAACGCAGCCAAAGTGGAGGTGTCTACATACTACAGGTATTTTTCGAGATTTTTGCCCTTTGTTCAAGGGAGGCAACTAACGAACAAGGGATACTCGCCGTAGGGGTAAAGTATTGGAACAAGCTGGGGTCGGGATGGCCAATGCAAAATTTCCTTCATTCCGGTCCCAAGATACCTAAGAAGGAAAATGATGGCTCTTTTTGTATTCCTCGCACAGACATTTGCTTCCCCCGCTTGTTCCAATGCTTTACCACTACCGCGAGTACTTTGGGACAAATCCTGATTTACTCCTTATTCTGACCTCTTGGCGGGAACAAATATCTCGCACAATTAGACTACGCAGCAGTTACTGGGGCGATAAGACATACCTTTAGGGTGGTTGTTATTTTGCAGGTGGATACTTGTGGCTTGTGTTGATAAGTTTGGATGGGGCTTGCTTTTAGGCGTGGATCTACGAAGTACTGCAACGAAACGAAATGGCGAAACGCCAAGAGCTCTCTCACTACTCGTAAAACTATCGCAGATCGCCCAAGGGATAGCGCGCACCGCAATGGTACAGGAATACTAGTATTCACAGCCTGCCCCTCACAGCACCGAGCTACTTTCAGACAGCACTCAACGCACTCAACGCACTCTACCTCTACACTTTACCGCACCTTGCGAGACCAAACCTTGCGCCTTATCTCCATTCCTGCCTGAGGCGGGAAGGCTGTCAATTACTGGAACGTATTTCCTAAAACGCAAACCAAACCATCAAATTTGGAGAAATCGAAACCTTTTCTCCTAGTCACACTTCTTTCGCCTCAAAAGAACGATCACCGAAAGATTAACGTAACTGTTGCTTGATAAATGCCTGTGCATCCTGAACCCTGCCTACATCCAGGTCACTGCCATATCACACTGTGTCTCTTTACAAGTATGATACTTCGACGGATTAGAAATTTTGTTTATGAAATCAAAGCCTGGTTTGGGTTACGCCCAAGGACTCGCTGCACGTGACGAGCATGTTATCTGTATTTCCTTCGCTCCACGATAGAATACTAGGGGGGGGGCCTATTCGTCAATCCAGGGCATTGTCGTAAAACGACAAATTGCATATCTGCTACAAGTAGCTTCCCTCGCTGGAGTACCGGTAGGACATACGGTAACTACCGATACCAAATTTGTAACCGTCTGACTTCTGTGTCTCTGATACCATGCGGGAGGCATGGTGCTCGGCCATGTTCTGCGCTAGTACGAGCAATGTTGCAATGAAGGGGGGGTTGGATCAAAAAATGATCGAAGGCGAGGAACGCGCTTTTTCGAACCGGGGGGTTATAAGATGGAACCCCTTCTAACAAATCGGTAAACAATGATATTTGAAGGCAGTTGGAAGCAAAGAAACAAATGAAATGATAAGAAAAGGGGGCAAAATGGAGCAGAAAAGGCAAATAAACTAGCCCTGGTACTCGAGTACTCAGTTTCCCCGGCTTCTGAGCAATAAATGCTCTCATATCTGGACTAAAGGTAGAAATTCGCATCGGAGTTCCTGCTATTTTTGCTTACTAAGGAATTAAAGAACCCCCCCCCTTCAATCCCTATTTTCAGAAGCCCCGATTCAAACCCCTCCCCTTCTAACCCCCCGGGTTCGATTATCAAAGGTCTTCTTTGCAACACTGAGTACGAGTACTCGAGTAGGCGACCATAGCAACAAGACTCAGACCTCCACGACCTTCAAGAACTAGGAAAAATGAAACACCGACGCCCGAAGTCTCCAAATGGCAAGTGAATGCGACGAGATGTCACCAACCCTGATTCCCGCCCCTTGCCCGGAGCCGGGCGAGGGCCTGCCGCACGGCTGAGTATTTTTGCGCGTGTGCTCCACTACCGGCGTCGCCCTGCCAAGAAGAAAGGGCTTTTTTTTTCTTTCTCACTGCATGATCTGTGCTGCCGAACTGTAGTTGAGGGAAAAGAAAGAAATCAAAGTTTTCCTGCATCTGTACCCCACTGCAAAGTGAGCCGATAATACGTCAGTTATCTCCAAGGATGGCTTTGGGGGGAGAAAAATTTTATCTCGAGAATTTGCTACGCTTTATTGCATGTGAAAATTTCGGCCAACCCCTCCTGAGGGGTGAAGGGAGACTGGAGGGAAGAATGCCCACGTTTATTTCCGGTATGCCGGGAGTTGGACGTCCGGTGGCTTGGAACCGAACCTCTTGTCAAATCTAATCTGTCTGTCACACGTAGTTTTTGATATGATGGGCACTTTATTCCTCCTGCCACCGTGTTCTTGAGTCGCAGAGAGGATATTACCCGCAGAGCTGCACCGTCAGTCATGACGAACTCTCGGTAACCCCACTCCTACCTCGACTGTCCCCTCCAGCCACTCCCAGCCAATGGCCGCCCTACAGCGGCCCTGGCATCATACTTCCAGAATATTCCCCGGGTAAAGCTCGCCGGTCCCCAACCGGTTTATTATTTTCATGCGTGTACCAGTACAGTACAAGCAGTCTGTACTGAGATTTTTTTGTTTGCAGTTGAGTTTCGAATAAGTTTGCTAGATGCGCTGGAATTAATTGCGCAGCTATCGGAGGAGCTCCGTAGCCTTGCTTTTGGAAGACTAATCGGCGTGATGACAGTAACATTCTCTCATACTGGAGTCCGTTTTATTTTTGATACCCCATGCGTGAAAACAATAAGATCAGCACTGATGATACCTTCCGAAGTCGTTTACCGATGCTCCGCCGATCACAGCGGGTATAAGATATGGGCATGGGTCTCACCGCAGTCGGTGACCGCATCGTGCAAGCACGCCGGATCTTCAGTGGGACCCGCGTGAGGTTTCGGCCCAAGGGAATCGGTGGTAATTTCGAGTGATTCTCTATGACCATACATTTCCAAGGAAGGTGGCACCATGGTAGGGCTGTGGTCTAGATCTGGGGGAGGTGGGGTGGTGGCGCTGTGGGGTGGGAGATCTCTTAATACGGTAGGTGCTCATGTGGGGCGGGGGAGGGGGTATGTGGGGATCTGGCGGCGTTACGAGATTGACATTGTGGATAACCCAATACAAATGGGAAAGGGGGTCGGGGTGCTGCAGGGCTTGTAAGCAAAGCTGAGGGCACAACTACGTAATTGGCCATTAATTTTCAACTTTGGGTACGCAATCCATACACGGCCTTGGTAATTTGTGCGCCCGAACGATAGAGCACTCGAATACCAGGATTGGTCTGTGAACGTTCCCGATGAGTGATCGTTTCTGATACGCAGCCAGTGAAAGAGAAGGATCCCGTGAACACTTTACCATTTTTTATCTACATGTACCAGAAGGGGTGCCTACGGCAGTTTGACCAATACCACGGCTTAACTCCCCCATTCGAGTCCGGTGAGGCGCTATAGGCAGCGGCATTATGGTGTACAACATCAGGCTCCTTAACTCTTACATCCCCTGACTAACACAAAACTAACGACACCTCGCCACCCCGCAACTCCGCCCCCACACTCTTATCCCCTCCCCAACCACCCAGCAACCAAAGCCAATCAACAAAACCCAACCAATAATCCCTCAACTTTGAAGTCACCCTCCCGCCGCGCATTCCCGAGATCTCGAATCGCCCTAAGCCGCGTCGTTCCTTTTTATCCCCCCACCAAAGCCCCGCGAAATGCTACCGCCCCCGAGTCGACCCTGGGCACTCTGTATGTATGGGAATTGCCACCTTAGGTGCCCAGATTTAACTCGGCGGCGCGTGTACGAATCTCCCACTTTCTTGGACCTTCGGCGAGTGATCCGCCATGACCTGTGGCTAGCGGTAAATCCCTCGGGTTCGTCGATCGGTATTAATCATTTAGATGAATATATTCCGAATATTCAACAAGAGATCCCAGAGTCACTTCAAGAAATTGCGAGTGCTTCACCAACCACACGGTTGTTCCTTAGTGGGAGAACTCATATTCGGGGCGGGTTTGGGAGATATCACACTAATGCGATCTTGGAAGCCACCACCCCTACGATTGGTGATATTATGAGATATCCGGAGATGATATTAGACCGAGATACCAGACTCGGAGCCATGGACAATGGTTTATAGCCTAACTTAGTTGCTGGACAAGATTCCCGGGAATCATGTTTTGGAGGTTACTGATTTCTTGGGCTGCCTTGACAATTCAAGACGAGGTATTGTTAAGTGCAATAACAACCTCCGTCATCGAAAGTGAGAGGGTATTAAAGTCGGTGTTATCTATTTTGGAGGATTTGAGGAGTGGAGGTGACAGGGATTTGGGGTGTCGGGGCTTTTTACCCTTCCAGGAATTATGCCTCCCAAATTAAGTCATTCTTCACCTCCGAGAATGAGTATGGGGACTTCAACCCTTTGTCTATCCCATCATTAACCCCCCCACCCCCAAATACTCGTATCGACTGACACTGACGCCCAAGCTATGAAAGGTTTTCCCACCTATTTTTCTCCGCACCTTGTCTTTTCCTCGCTTCTCTCCTCTTCTCCCGTCCTCAACTTTCCTCAAGACGTTTCTTTTCATCATATCATCAGAATCAATCATGTTCATCTCTACTCAGTACAGCCTCTCTGTCGTCTGTCGCAACCTCAGCGGTTCTAGTCCTGTGTAAAATCCTCACCACCGATCCTTACCTCTTCACCGATACATTTCAATACCAATTACTACCCTAACGAGTGACACTGCATGACTACAATATTGACCATACGGTACTTCCATCTCACCAAACTCAAAATGAATCTGTCACAACCCCTGACTCAAATACTCCCAGTACTCACGTCGTGGTTTGCTCTGCTAGTTCCTATTATGGGATCGCTGATCCTCGAGTGCAGTGTTTATTCCGGGGATTTTCCTGGTCCAGGTATCCAAGAATGAGTTATTCCATAATAGGAACCGGCAGGGCAAAGCGGCGACGTAGCTAATCCTACTCTGTGACTACCGTAATAGATTCACAGTACCGGCAAGGCCGCTAGCAATCGATTGTAATGTCCTAGACCAGTAATGTATATATATATATATATTGTACGTACCGTATTTACTCGCTAGATCCACTATTGGGGATCCGGAACTTGGATGGCGTGCGAGGGGAGTCATACGCAAGTTGAGTCGCCAAACTATGCCACAATGGTCTTAGCAAAGCAGGTTAACAGAATTGCGAATACCCATTAACGATAGCTACCAAGTTCAACTCTCCCAAGCTATACCGCTTCCGGAAAGCACTATTCTCTGTTGGGGTGTTTTGCCTCTCATCTGTCTGATAGTATGGAATGGTAACCGTGTTTGCTGTGTATAAGGGCCACGCTTCTCCCAGGACTCTTGCATCTCTCCACCTCTCCACCATTCCAACTCCGCCCAATTCCAATTATTCCAACACCACCAATCCCCTGCATCACATGGCTCAACCTGACTACGAAACCAACCTCCGTCACTCTATGCAGAGGATTTATCACGCCTCGAGATCGAATGAACTTAGGAACAAAGCTACGGAGGTGGGCACTGCCACAGCCAAAATTGAAGGAATAAAGGACATGGCTCAACCTGACTACTACACCATCTGCCTTAACTCTATGCTCAACGTTGATCGCACCGCGAGATTGAATGAACTTAGGAACAGAGCTACGGAGGTGGGCACTGCCACAGCCAAAATTGAAGGAATAAAGGACAAGGTTCAACCTGACTACTACACCACCGCCTTTAACTCTATGCTCAACGTTCATCGCGCCGCGACATCGAATGAACTTAGGAACAGAGCTGCGGAGGTGGGCACTGCTGCAGCCGAAATTGAAGGAATAAAAGACATCGCACCGGTTACTATTGCCCAACAACTCAACGAGATCATGATGAGTATAACCCGCATAAACCAGGACATAATCCAAATCCGTCAAGACATGGCATGCTGGTGTGTAGACCTTTCTCATTTATTTAGCGAGCGGGGTTGATGATAGCTCGGGCACGGACTAAACAGGAATATCAACCATCAAGCACGTGTCATGAATTCGCATGTGGCCCTGGGGTCCCAACTCTTGCAGCCGCTTTTTGGTATCAACAATCAGCCGATACCTGATTTTCCCAAGACAGTTGCGGACATTCGTGGGCTAGATGGTAAGTGAGGCTTACCGAATACAATGCTAGAATAGGAGCTAATAACATGTGCTAGCCTCACGTACTGATTCCCTGCTCCAAGCCCTTGGACTGCCGGAGAATGGCACCCTGAGGGACAAAAAGATAAGGTTTGGTTACCACATTGGGATCGTAAGAATAGCCTTATGCCCGTTGTAAGCACAGTTTCGTGGGTATGAGTATTGGCGCTGTTCATGTCTTTATGGAAAACCTTGATCAAGGCGTTGATGGTGGAAAGGGTGATATCAGTGCGAGTTGTAGTTGAAGCAATGTTAGCGAGAGCGGTGATAATAGCCTCATTGTCTAAGTTAGGTGGGAGAGGAGGGTTGGTCATGGTGAGTGCTGTAGATTGCAGACCTGGGTTGCTGTGCAGCCTGGATATTGCTTGGCTCTAGTCCGTAACCAGAATTTCAATCTCTTTCATCAGGTCCTTCAATGCTTCATGCGCCTCCCTATCATGACCAGCCCATCGCTCTTTCCGTTCGTCGATAAGTTTCTGAAC
>Ga0307513_10003251_pt1 | contig 22152 bp, 21 predicted proteins | sample 15_EM_MG_FD_202174 | JGI IMG/M metagenome (GOLD analysis project Ga0307513, IMG submission 202174) | Populus trichocarpa ectomycorrhiza microbial communities from riparian zone in the Pacific Northwest, United States - 15_EM | ecosystem: Host-associated > Plants > Roots > Unclassified | place... | reverse complement strand
AACAGCTCGCACGTTCGGGAGATGAGGGTCAAAATATCATGCGACATAGTTTGTTTGGATTTGTGATTCCACCCCGTCTGTTTTCCGAATTGAAGGTGCTTTCTATCCTCAATTCTGGCATGCAACCTGAGCTACCTTATCCACGCCACGTGCAGGGACACAGACGCACCGCATTTGCTGCATTTTCACCTGTGTTAATTTATATGTCCCTCTCTTCCATCCCTTCGCTATATCACCATACTACACCTACCATATGACCAAGAAACCTTTCTTGTGCATATTTTCTTTTTGTCCTTTCATCTTCACCAGCGAGGAGGACACTCCACTAGCCTTGTTTGAAGACTGCGGTGAAATAGTATATAGTCCGACAATGTTCACTGGCACGTAATATCGCCTTGCAAATACTACATGGTCTGCTTCTGGTTTTTAAACTCTACACTGGCTGTATCCTGTCCTGTCTCCGCATGAACAGTATTCTTGATGGCTGTCCCCTACGGCGAAACACCTAAGCCTCCTCCCCTCGACAGGGTGCACCTTAATCATCACCCGTTTTCTAGCTTGTCCTTTGTCCATATCGTTCTATTGTAGCAGCAACACAGAAAGCGATGCATGTGTTTGTATCTGCTTTCCTGTCCCTCATTTCGTGGATGGGGTTGAATACAGCCTTTTTCTCGTCAGTGAATGGTGAGCTTACATAGACCATAGACACATATGAATCCACCGTGTTCAAAATGTCCGAGCTTAATAGTACACCGAGTCTCTTAACAAGAAGACAATCTTATGAACTTGTACTCTTGATAGTCTTGAGGACGAAGCCCTCCAGACCTCCACAAGTCCACAGCTCCTGAACGCTCGTCCCAACGGGCCGGACGGAGTACTCTCTCTTTCCATCCTCAGTCTGCACCTGCAGTTTTCCCGTTCGCATGTCCACGGTAATTTCCCAACCCGGTTCGACACTGATTTCTCCTTTCTTGCCTCCAGCACCTCGCTTCCCATCTTTTGCGTACTCTTGAGTCATCTCTTGAACCAGCTCGGGACATTCGATACAGATGAGCCCATTGTTGATGGAATTCCGCTTGAATATGTCTCCAAACGACCCTGCGACGACGAGAGGGACTCCGGCGGATTTCAGAGCAGTTGCTGCCTGCTCTCGCGAGGAGCCTGTGCCGAAGTTGAAGCCGGAGACGAGGATCACACCAGACTTAACTGCCGAGTCAGACGGCGGGGATGATGAACCGATAATTTGCGCGACTCGCGATGCGAACTGGGGATCGTAGTTTTCCATTACTACTTTCGCTTGTTGCTCCAGAGTCATATCGTCTTGGTAGGTATATTTGCCGGGGTAGATTCCATCCGTGTTTAAATTGTCTTGAGGGGCAAATATTATTTTACCACCAAATATCGAGGGGAAACCTGAGTAGAGCTCTTGCTCCGTGGTCGGATCAGGGGCGGCGGAGACCAAGTTGCTTTGATGGCCAGCAATCGAGAAGATGGGTGGAGTTGAATCATAGGTGGCCTGTGTCTCATCTATTTCATCTGGTCCGCAAATGTAGCCTTTGACAGCACTTGCAGCCACAACGACAGGGCTCGCGAGATAGGCTTGCGCTTTTGGGGACCCCATGCGGCCCTTGTAGTTCCTGTTTGTCGCGCTGATTCCCACCTCACCATCTTCAAGTAACCCCGTACCTAGACCGATGCATGGCCCACATCCGGCAGGGAGGACCTTTGCACCCGCTGCAATCAGTGCACCCCAATCGCCGGACCTCTCCACATCCTGTTGGACGACAGAGCTTGCTGCTGCAATATAGAACTCTACTCCTGGCGCAATATGCCGCCCACGAACGACCGCTGCTGCTGCTGCAATGTCTGATGCACGAGAATTCGTGCAGCTGACTAGGTAAGCTTTGTTGATCGCTATATTCGATTTGGTGAGGGTCGGTAATGGGGTAGATACCTTGACACTATTGGGCCCAGAGACGTGCGGAACGAGGGTGGAAAGGTCGAAGACGAGGTGGGAAGAGTATGCAGCGTCTGGATCCGAAGAGAGAATGTTCGAACGCAAGGCGCTGAGGCGTGATTTGTTTATTCTAGTATGCTCTGGGGGTTCAGGAGCTGAGTCTGGCATGGGTGAATGGAATGTTCGCAGCGAGAGTCGCTTGACCAGCTGGTCATACCATTGCAGTAGCGGCTCGTCTATTGGGAACACCCCTACAAGGGCACCCCATTCCGTTGTCATATTGGAGATGGTGAGACGCTCGTCAATTGTCAATGCGGAAACCCCCTCGCCGGCAAATTCGATCGCCCCGTTCAGGACCTCGTCATGATTAAAGACCCCGCACAAGGCGACGATCACATCCTTTCCAGAAACCCCTGGTCGTAACCTGCCCTTCAATTCGACCTTGATCATTCGAGGAACTTGCCACCAAGTCTGACCAGTCGCCCAAATCGCGGCAGCGTCCGTCCGAACTATCGGCGTGCCGACGCACCCGACACCACCGTACATGTTACTGTGGCTGTCACTTGCGACGGTCAAGGTTTGCGGAAAGGCATAACCTTCTTCGACCAGAATTTGATGACCGATCCCGCGACCTGCAGGATAAAAATCTATGTCGTGCTTCCGAGCAAATGCTTCTATGGTCGCGTATTTAGCGAGGTTTTTGTCTGATTTGTTCTGCACATCGTGATCTAAAGTGAACACGGTTTGTCGGGGGTTGTGGATGCGGGTGGCACCTATAGACTTGAACCTGAAAAGGCCACCTTGAATAAGAGTTGGGTTCCGGGTAGATTATGAGGGAGGCTACATGCATGCCACTCGATGGAGAGGAAACGAAGGGATGCTCACTTGGAAATGACTGGACCCGTGTTGTCATGGCTCATAACGTGTTCGGGCCGTATCATTACATAGTCCCCAGCTTTGACAGCCTTGTCTTTAGGCCATCCAACGGCATATTTCTGCACTACTTTTTCGATGAGTGTCTGGGGCTGGCGTCGTAGGCGGGCCTCCGTCGCAAAGGCCCGTATGCAATTATTTGCTAAACTTATTGTGCGCACTATCCGCCGGCAATAGCGTGGTGAACCCATTTGGGCGACTGCGAAAGGAATCAAGCAAGCGCAAAATCCCCGAAAAGTGATTGGTCCTCGCTTCTTCGGCCGTGAACCTGGTCGACGAACTTGGGCGAGAACATGGGTCGCAAAATCATTTTGTGAGTATCCCAAAGCATGTGGTCAAAGATCTTTTGTGCAGTGCACGCGAGCCGAGTTTACAGGCGTCTCTTAGATCGCGGAAACGAGTCACTGCAGGTGGGTCCTCAGTAATATATATTCTCTACCTGCAGGGTCTTTAATCTTTGAACCCCTTCTGTGTTTAGCTTTGCCTCGTCGCGAATATCGGGATCGGAGCATCCCAATCTCATTACTGCGTCATTCAAAGCCTTTCAATTCTTCCCCACGTCGGAGTGGAGCAGTCTAAGAGCTCATGATAAAGAACGGAACTAAGTCTATCACACCCACACCGAGTGCATGCACAAATATAAGATAGCAAGACCCCTCACCTCCCAATAGCAACACTCGCACTACTGTCTACCATAATGTCCCAACCCCCAGACACGAGCTCGTCTCCTACGCCCGGTCCACAAAACGTAACCATAACGTCGCACAGTAAATCATTCGTACGCCCAACCCATATAGCACGCCGCTGTTCTATCGTCGTTGGGCTTCTCATCCATGTTTCCTCTGTTTGTCGGCATTTCGCTCGCCTAGCCGTTGCCCTATCCACCGCTCCTTACTGTTAGCAGTTAGGTGCTTGATAGAGGAACAATAGAAAGTCCGGGTTCGCTGGTTTAATTCTGTGTGTAAGAGAGACACGCAGGACCGCGCATTTGTGGGACGGCGTTGTGTCGAAATGGGATTGGACTGGTGAGCTCTGCCTCATCCCTAGCTCGACGTACTCTCACAGTTGCCTCGCCCTCGAATCTCATGCTTGCAAGACAATTTTCGATGCATATTCCACACCACTACTTTTCTGAGTCCTCGGTTTTCATACATCAAAAGATACCGGATGAGTGATGCCATTTCCACATCTCTACCTGAAGTAAACTGCCTCGTTGGGTCGACACTGTCACCCTTTGACCTTCCAGTTCTTTTAGTCGAATGTGAGTGAGACGAGAGTACTATACATACGTAACAGGCACACTGGGGTTTATTCATCCTCCAAATATCCTGAAAGCCGCACGTCATATGCAGTAATCGTACTCCACGATCTGGTCCGCGATTCGAGTGACGGGCGCAATCCCACTCCTGGTCCCGGCCTTGAGACTCCACTCCAGGCTTTAAGCATTCGAACGCATTACCACTGCGAATACAGCCGAAGCACCACGGCCCGGGGCGCTGATTGTCCTTGTTGTCAGGTTGGATGAGCTCTTCTAAAGCGTACCGCTGCAAAGGGATGGCTACGAAGGGCCCAGCGAACACCCCTGATAGAGACTCTTTCAGACGATCCGAAATATTTCGTTGGACTTCCAATGGGAAACGCAATGTACGTACTGGATGGACCGATGGGTCCTGCATAGCGAGATGGTTCCGTTTCTCGATGCAATCGCGAAGATTAGACCACAGCCCGGGGTAGGCGAAACTATCAATCGTTGTCAGCTTTGGGCACAATGCGGGGTTGTCCCATAGGTGGCTGATTAACTCATCAGTGAATGTAAATTGTTGACTTGTTATCAATGTTTGCAACGAATGCAAATGAGGAATCCACGCGCGAATCGTCACAGGGCCAGTATAAGGCACATGAAGTTTCGCGTCAAAGTGACTATATATATCGAGTGTTTTGAGACCGTGCAAGATCGCTTGCACCGCGTGTGAAAAGCCTCCAACTCTGTCATTGCCAACCACAGCAAATGCAGTTCCCCAAGCTTCGGTGCCTTGATAAACTGGAAAATCGGAGCAGAGCAATGTAAAGCTCTAAGCTCAGGAAAATCGGTTAACGTAAACTGTTGTCCCTGCAGAGAATTACCGAAGTACAACCGAAGCTCTCGAAGTGCCACCGACTGGTGGATCACAGGAAGATACCAGTCGAGTTCTTGAGATTTTGGTAGAATTCCTTCGTAGGGAACTCTTTTGAACTATTGCCTCGACTTTTGCTGTATTTAACATGACTGATCGTGTACATGTTCGGCCAATGCCTATCCACCCGCACGAGAATGGGGTGGATCGCCTTCCCATTGTGCATGATCTCGAGATACTCAAGGGAAGGAGTACGGAGTCTTGGAAGCTGTGTCGTCTTTGAAGACACTTCGCCATAGTATTGTAGGTCCCGTAGATGTGGGAGCTCTATCACCGGAATGTATTCGTCGTGTACGATCGCTGGTACTTGCAGCTCCAATCGCTGAAGGTTGTATAATACCTCGGGGGAGGGCCATATGAAAGGCGCGTGTAGATATGGGACGTGTAGTAAACGTAGTTCCTTCAGGAATGGAACGGTCTCTGTAAGCTCCCGCAGTAGATCACCGCAGAGATACTCGACGATCCCCTCGTGACCCGCGGCCGAGGGATATTTCCTGTCAGAGAACGAAAAAGCGACAGTCAAACATCTGATAATGGGCTGGGGGGCCAGCCATTTGAACTCGTGCGAATCCCAAGATTTAGACCATTCATTTTTTACTCGACCGAGCGTAACATTGAGTGCAAGTGATCCCAAAGCGGGGGTACGTGAAGCACTTTACGAGTAGATCCCACCACCCTTCTCACGAGGTGTCATCGAGTACAATATCGAGATTCTTCAAATTGTTGCACGTCAGGTTTTCCAATACCGTAGGTGGGGTGACCCAAAGGACAGTCGAGATTTGCGCCGAGGCTTGCTTTGTTCAAACACTACCACAATCGGAGCTACCGGACACCGCAACAGGAAAGCAGTCTACGCCATACAGCAAAGGGATGGCCTCGTGCGCATCCCACCTGAATGATCTGAGGTATGCACGTCCCAGTCGTGGTTGGAATGCTTGCTCATACATCGCAAGGCGAGAGATGCTAGCCAAGTGGCTCGTAGATGATGTGTTGAAGACTGCCAACGCCTCGGCCTTGGCCATGTTGACCGCGTTTACTCGCCGAATCATGGCCTCAAACTCGAAAGAGAACCCCGAAGACGTCCTTAAGCGTATACTGGATAAGGTCAGCAGTGTATGGGAGGTCACAAATGCGGAGGGCGGGTCCTCAACCCGGAAACAACCCAAAAGAGGACGAGCGAAAAAGCAGCCTCGCAACGATCTGCCAAATCGCGGAAAGGCGCGAGTTGAGAAGGTGGCAGAGATGACGGAAGCCTTCAAGGAATTGTAAGCCTTTGCGTTTATCGTTTGCAACTTGTCCTTCTGACACGTGACTAGCCTGAAGGCATCTTCGGAGCGTGAGACATACCAACCTTTCGTGGCTATGACGAACACGGGATTAGACCTATTGAAGAATGCGGAAGTCGAGGGAACGATTCCCCGTAATTCCGAATACGATATTCTCCTCCAGCATAATGATCCCAGCCTTCTCTATTCTAAATTCAACAACGAAATCCAGAGGCGAAAGCCAGATAATATCTTTGTCACTCTGAATACAGCCCGGATGCTTCACAAGGTCCCAAATGCCTCATGGACCGACGCCGTGACGAAATACGCAAGCCTTTCACCTACCGAAATGCGCCTGGACTGGGGAGACGCTCTCTGCTCTGTCGAACACAAACGAGAAGCTGGCAAGATTTCCGAGCAGCGACCGAGCAAGCTCGAGGAAGGATCTCTGTTACCGCTCAGGGATCTCAACCGCTTCTTCCCGAAGAGGAGCAGTAAGAAGCGGAGTATTGACGCTGTTTCGAACGCCGATGAGGACCGATCGTGGTCGAGTACGTACAATGTTGATGACCATCTGGCGTGCTGATGACCGATTTGGTAGAACGTCGGAAATCCAATCGGGGTGACATTGTACGGGAAATGGGAGGGACTCACTCAATTTTTGAATCGCCTGATGCCTCGCTAGTGCAAGCCCGTTTACCGCAGGACAATTCTAACTGGGAACGTTCAGTTGCTATCCAATCAGCGGAGTACGGTCTCGGGCGGCTATGTTGCTCGTACGATATGCAGCACGCTTTCACGCTGATTGTAGTTGGTACGGAATCCCTTCTACGACGGGTGTTGTCCATGCTCATACCGTACCTTAGAAGGCGTTCTCCATATCAGCTGGTACGACCACGAAGGGATCATCACAACAAACGGATTCAGTCTTTCCGGGCATATTGATTATTACCTTGCTCTCCTGTTTATTTTCCAGCGATTTGATAGGAGCGCTTGGGGTCGGTGTGGGGATGGTAATCTCCGAAATAATCGAAAGACGGATGGGATCAAGGAGAGTATCGTCTCCATCGGTGACCAGGAGTTTGAATTTGATCCAACAAACGACGACAATGTGCTACGCAAACCATTCGCGATTGGTGGGCGAGCAACTAGCGTGTACAGATGTTCAGGGGTTGGCGAGCAGGAGGCGAGCTATGTCATCAAGTTCAATTGGAAAGAGGAATCGCGGTTATCGGAGCGGGAAATTCTTGAGGACATTCGAAGACGGGTTCAATCAGAGCAGGCGGTGGGCTACGCAGCGTTGATGTTCAAGATGTTCCAAAAAATTGTCGGACTAGTCCAGGACGACGGCGACGATCTGCTCAGTTATCTCCCGGAGGTAGTTGCAGGAGCGGAGACTGATATCTCGACGAAAACAATTCGCGAAGACCTCGGGCTCGAGAGCCACCCCCGCCATCTTGTTGTCATCGTGTCCGTTAAACTTGATGGCGTGATCAGGCATTTAGGAGGTGAAGAGTACTGGCAGGTTTTTTGGGATTGCATGCGCTGTGAGTCTGCTGTGTTGCACTCCTTGTCCTCTGAACTTATGTGTACAAGGTCATAAGCGTCTATGGAAGCTCGGGATCTGTCATCGCGATATCAGCAACGGCAACATGATGTACTGTCGGAGAAATGGCCACCTCTTCGGGATCCTGATCGATTTCGATCTGGCATCCCTTGTGGGAGTGCCTAGCCGTAACCAGCGTCGTACTGGCACTCGGCCATTCATGGCTCGTGACTTGCTCAGTCATAAAGCGCCACTTGAACACCTCTATAAGCATGACGCCGAATCTTTCTTCTGGGTGGCTGTATACGACTCAGCATCGCGGTCCAGCTCAGTGCATGAATGGGGCAACTTGGATAACACTACCTTGTCAGCCAAAAAGGCGTCCTATATCCTCGGAACGGTGATCCCAATGGAAGACGAACCGGGAAATTCTCGCCTTCGCCATTGGTTGGATAAAACGCGCGACTTCCTTCGACGCGGTCCAGTCAAGGACTGGGGTGTCGACGAGCTGTATAATACACTTCGCGGTTTCCGGGAAGATGGAGGCGCGGAGCTATCAGGGCACATCAAAACTCGTCAGGCCAAGTACCTCGCTGAAAGTACTCAGGGCTGGTTCACTATCTGGAAGTAGAATGAAGATCCTCTATGCGATTTTCTTACGTATGGGTTGTGTGTATGGGACTGTACACGCTGCATTCTTGTTCATGTATTTGAACCCTTTTGGTGAGTTTGCCTATGGTGTGCCACTTGATGGTTTGGTCTTGTGTTGCAAGTACTAGTGATGCCTGACTTGGATAACATGGCCCCTAGACTTTGGGCTGCTGGATTTGCTGCTAGTGGATTGATCGATGTTCGGAGCGCTGCTGCTACCTTTCAGTTGCGAGCCAGCGGGAATGGAACTGCGCTTATCATTGGAATGTGACCCGGCGCAATCGGCACAAAGGCCAAGCCCCTCTTGTCGGGCCTTCTCTTCAGGTACGAGTTTTCCATCATGGCTGAGAATATATGCTGAAGAGACTTGAGACGCCATCGAGAGTCTTATGTTCCCGCGTGACTCCTAGCTTTCACCATAGCGGAAAATTAACGTTTCAAATTATCGATTTTGTACGGAAGTGAAGTAGGGATATTCTACGGTGTTTCGGACAGGTTCCCCCGATGTTCCCAGTCTGTCGCCAACAACCAGTCTTCATCCCAATTCATGCGTTCAAGTCAGTAGTGTCGTACCCAAGTTACATGCTTATCTCGAGCTGCAGACGTATTCAGCTAGCCATCGCAAGTTCACCAAGCAAGCCCCGCCGTTTGGCTCGAAGATACAGTATCCATTGCATAGTACCCCCTCGCCTCCTCGTCAGCAGCTTAAACGCTTGATGACTACTGCATAAAAGTGTAAAAATAAAAGGCTTGAGGCGGTGCACAGTACGTGATAGAGAGAGCGGACGCCCGAAGGTGCGTCGATAAGTATCGACAGCGAAAGTACGGAACCTTTACTAATAGCTACGGGGAATATCGGGGGTGGTCTACGAGTAATGTGCAGCCCTTTGAGACTTCAAAAGTCTTTGGGCAAGCAGGAGGTAGCAACACGATAACCGGCAAGAGTTGCAAGCTTGACTGCACACACTCCGACGCCCGAAGAACCCCCAGGCCAAGAGCTGTAAGAAGTTTGCACGTACATACCAACTCTGGCTGAGATATTCTATCAAATGGAGTTTTCAACGCCCAACTGAGGAACTTAAATTCATAAAAATGCTTGACGTACCAACATAGCAGACTGACCGCCCCTGGCGTTGCGGCCGTGTCCGGGTAAGGCAAGTGGGGTAGGTTATATCCTTGGGCAACATTAATAGGCAGATATGGTTTCAATTGCTGACTCACAATCACTGGATGGATCGCGACATACTCTAGACAACAGGATAAGGTAAGCAGTGTTATCTGGGTAGCGTGCGCTGGTAATATCTTGGAAGGTATTATTATCCTTGGTATTACTTACCATGCTGCTGATTGTATCCCCGACTTTGAAATCGGGTGCCTTTGCTCCATCACCCAATCGTGAGAAAAATCACAACCGGTACTAAATCCAAGTGAGTAAGAAGAGTTAATGAGCCGCATAGAGTGTTTTAGCGTTGCAGACTGCGATTACAACATTCAGGGTCGACTTGCGAAGCGGATTCAGTGCGACGGAGCGAACACGAACGAGAATCTCCCCATCACTGAGGGCAGGTGCCGCCTTTTCTTGACCTTTGCCTTGCTTGCCGCAGTGATGGTAACTGAACAGTGAGTGGTAGGGGATCAACAACGGTGTATGTCTCGGGGCGAGAGATGTGGGATGGCGGCTGAAATTAGCTAAAAATGCGCCCTATCCGGCAGGCTAGCGCGGTGGGTGCATCGGTCCGGACGAATGCCCGAACGAAAACCGTTCTATGGTCGACTGTGGTGTCATGGTCCTCCAACATCTAATGAGAGAAAGAGGTCACAATATACTGAGATCGGAAACTCACTAGAGACCGACGAGTTTGACCCCCTCCCCGTGCATGAGATAAGCGGGACCGAAAGCGCTACAGATTCGAGGCACAGTGGCACAAACCAATGTAGTATTGCAATAAGACGGTGTTATTAGCAAAAGGGCGTGGCAGGAAGACCGTATGGGCAAATTCAGGGGTCAAAGGCCTGAACACCAATTGACGCAGGGCACGGCCCTAGAAACTAGCATCCACTGCTTAACCCAATATTTGGAGAGTGTTTTCAGATTGCTTTGACCAATCCAGATGGGGCCTTGGATGTCGCGCCCTAAGCTGGATTCAATGGCTGATGCGCACGAACCGTCAGTTATGGTATGCGCTCCGCAGCTGCACACACGATTGCAATGACCATCTGTCAAGGAGACTGTCAGGTGTCGGCATGGTGGGACACTTCTCCGCAAAGGGAGCCTGAGAAAGGACAGTTTGCCGGGTTGCGTGTATGGGGAGGACACACACGCAAGGTGAGATGGATTGGGGGGTGTTTGCGGTTGTTGTGAATGTACATCCGGGCCACCTGATCCAAGCTACCTGTGATAGAGCGAAGCCAATTTTTTATTGGACGCTGCTGATGTTCGGAAAGCAGTTTGCAGCTTACAGAGTCGTGTACTCACACATCCACTCACACCCACTGATTAGAAGAAGGAAAGGCAATGTGCAATGAGACGCAACCAAGTCTAGAAAACAAACATACAAAAAATCACGTAGGGCCTGATACTTCGTTTGTCACCGAAACCTACAACGGCCTACACCCCCCTTCATGCATTACCTCGGGTTCGTCTTAGTACCCCTTACAGTGGACGTTACACCGGTCGTCGTACTGAATCTAGTTCTCGGTTTGTTCAAAGCAGGAGCCTCCTCATTCGTAGCACCACCTGCGTTGGTCTCCACAGCCACAGCCACGGTCTCCCCCTCCTTCCCAGCAGGCAAGCCATTAAAAGTAGGCACCTCGCCCGAACGTATTAGCTTCAGCACATCCCTCGCATACTTGATCTTGCTAATCAACTTGTCTTTGGCACGTTGCAGCTGATGTTCGCTCTCTTGCACAGACGGATCGAGAAGATCGACCGTCAAATGTTGGCTGCAGTGATAATTCTTGTCCAGATACGTGAGCAGCAGCCCATCATGTGAAATGATGAGCTTCGTATGGTCCATAAAGTTGAACTAATCTCCATCAGTCTTGTCTAGAGCGATGCAATGGGAACATCTTGCGTACCTGTACGACATCATGGCTCATCTTGAATACAATAACATGTTTCATGCGGAGGTACTTCTGCACAAAGTCCATACCTTGCGTTCTCGCCTCGTCAGTATAGGTGTAGTCATGCGAGCCGTACAGCCGCTCGAGCATGTACCGCTCGAAGTGTCGCAGAAGGTAGGTCTTGTCGCTCAGATTATCCGGTCTCTTCTCAAGCTCAAAGTTCTTGCGGACATAGACTGTCCCTTGTCGTCGTGTTGCGACATAATCGATGTAGCTAGCCTATTGTCAGCATTCGCAACCATCAGAACGGTACATTAGCATACCACTTGTTAGGAGAGAGAATAAGAGAAGTGCTATCATTGAAGTGCACACCGACCGTGCCGTCCGTTAAGGCGTAACCCATCCCGTATTTGTTGCAGTAGTCCACCCAAGCTACAATAAAATTTGGTGCATCGGGTATCTCACCAAGGGGCGCTGTAAAAGATCAGTCGTACGTCATGCAAGGTTCTTCACTCACACCCACCCTGTGGTTCGTAAATCTCCCCGTTCGCTCGCGCGTCCAATGCTTCCGTGAGGGTGCGTTCAATAATGTCAAACGAGTTCGCTTTCGTCCCAATAGTAGCTTTCTTGCTGCTAGAAGAAGGGGCCGAGGGACCGGCGGCTGTAACAATCCACATCAACATACCAATCCAAACGCCGAACAAACGACTCACAGGTGGGTTCAGCAGCCTGGTATACAGACGAAGATGGAGCAGCCTTCTTACTGGCAGCTCTAGAACTGGATCCAACGCCCTCGCTTGACTTGCCCTTACCTTTCTCCTTGATTTTCACCTCTCCTTCATCGGTCGCACCAGCAGAAGCCATCTGCGCCAGTAGCCTTGCCTTCTGGTTATCTACAGCCCTCATACGCTGCGTATCTCTCGGACTCCTCAAACCAGGCGCTAAGCCATTCTCGAAACCCTCAGGCGGCTCCCCCTCACCTCCAGATTCGGGAGTTTCAACGATGTCCCTCAACCCATTCCGTGTACGTGCATCATCAATTTTGGTCGCCGCGAACTTCTTGATGAGCGACGCGGAGTCGTTACGTAGGCCTGCAGACGCGGAAGCAGTAAGCAGGGGTTGCTGAGCTGATTTGAGTAGAATGGAGATGGGCGACCCGGGTTGAACCGCCTTTTGGAATTCTCGTTCTTGTTGGGCGAGGGCGCCTGAGCTTGCTGGGGCCGGAGCGGTTCGACCTTTGCTGCTGACGTCCGCTCCAGAGGGTGCGGTACTGAGGGATCCAGGGGTCTCTGAGGTGGATGGTTCAACTAAGGCGTTGGAGATCTGGTCGGCTTCGTCAATGAATGCAAGCCTCTTGAGCTTTGCAAGGTTTGCACGTGAAGCACTGGGGGTAATGTGATGGAAGTCGGGAGGTATGTCGTGTGCTGTACTTGGTATTTTCGCAGGTACAGTACCGTAAGCAAAGAACGGGTGTTCTAAAACATCCCGAAGGTTGGGACGTTGTTCTGCGACGAGATAGCTTAGTAAAAAATCAACCATACAATGAGCATCACTCACGCGGATCTGAAGTGAGCATGGAGCTGATCAGGTTCTTCGCGTCTGGCGAGATGGGCCTGTCTAGTGGGAATTCATATTGATTGTCGCGGATGCGTTTGTAGATGGCCTTGACATCTTTAGTTTGGAACGGTGGCTTTCCTATTATTAGGGTATAGAGGATAACGCCAATGGACCAGGTATCCACTTCGAATGAATGTCCATTATCCGTGTCGAACAATACCTCAGGGGCGATATAGTTAGGAGTCCCGCAAATAGTCCTACAGAAGGTCAGGGATGCGCCACCGTGATTGATCAATTGAGTGAATTCACTGACTTTTTGCGATCCCCCGGATTTTCGATCAGTGCAGCGAGGCCAAAATCTCCAACCTTAACGTTCAGATCCGCATCCAAGAATATATTGCCAAGCTTCAAGTCACGATGAATAACTTGATGTGTGTGCATCCATAGGCAGGCACCAATGAGCTGGACGAGGAAGAAACGCGCTTCCGGTTCGGTGAACCTCTTTCGCCTTCGTAGCATGTCCATCAGAGACTGTTACGATAGTAAGTAAAGAAATCAAAAATGGCAGGAGAAGGCCGTACACCGCTTTCGCAGAGCTCGAGGGTCATGTAGACATTGGCATCATCCTCGAAGCACTCTTCAAACGCAACGATATTGGGGTGTTCGAGTGATCGATGGATCTTGATTTCAGCATAGAGCTATGTTGCTACTATCAGAGTATGAACTCCACAGACTAAGAAAGAACAGACCTTGGTTTTTGCTTTTCTCGTCTTGAGTGACTCTTTGCTGACGACCTTGATAGCATGGCGCGTTCCTGAAGGGTCCTTGGCCTCGTATACGCGCGCAAAGCCACCCTGATAGAGGAAAGGAGACGGTCAACGCGGTCATCGCCACACGGTTTGGACGAATGTTACGAACCTCGCCGAGGAATCCAACCTTCTCGAAAGAGTGTGTGCGGTGGTTGTCTCTAATGATAAGAGGGGGAGACGCGGGGCGGACCTTGTCCTTTGGTCTGGGAAGGTTCTTGTTGTCTTTAGCCTTAGGTGGAGCAGCGACGGCACCCCTGTTCTCCCTATCGTCTGTTGCTAGAGTTGCTGTCTTTTTTGAGCTTCTTAGAGGCTGGCTGATGTGGTCGAGGTTGACAGTCGCGCGGGCCTCTGTCAACGGAGCGCGCTGCTGATGTTGAGCCTGAGTCAGCGACGATGGTTGACACTGGTAAGTCGATGACGATGGAAAGCCATGTCCCGGATCGCCGATTGTAGGCCCTTTGGGAGGATACGCTGCCCGTTCATCAAATCCTACTGCAGACATGGAGGAGTGTCGCTGTCGGTAATATTACCAAGGAGATACTAGTTGTTACGCCTCCTCAGTGGTGCTCAGCCTTTGTAGGAATGCTCAAGGGAAACGCGAGTGTGACGCTGAAGAGGTCGGGTGCAAATCGCAACTTGTTCAGGCCATCGAAGCGAGGCAGCGAGTAGAAATGAAGAGCGATCACAACGTGTACAAGATCTAATTGCACATGCACTCCGGAATCCACCGTGATAACGCGTTCCTGGCGGCGCTCTAATTGCACCCTATATCAGGTGCAGGCGCTAACTACTTCGCCCAAAAGTCTATCGAACCTCAACGCCAAGAACTAGTGTCAATTTCTCCTTGACATTGTCGTGGATGGCGTTAACCTCTTCGTTTGTCAGTGACCTGTCGCCACATTAGCTACGTTCGGAGAAGAGGGATGGCTGCACACTTTTCCATGGATCGGTAGTTGATCCGGAACGTCATACTTTGACGGCTGGTGGCAGGATGAGTAAACTTATCTACCTGGAGGTCCACAGAATTAGCCATGGCCCTCCACCTATCCAATTTGCCTTAACACTCGCCTCGGCAATCTCCTCTGCAATGTTACCCGCCACATCACGCACGATGTCGCACATGTCGTTCAGGTGGAAGGGTTTCTCTCCAACCCAAAAACTAATATCTCTCCAGCACGCAGGGTACTTGGAGAAAGGGTTAAACTTCGTGACCTTGCCCGCCTCAAACTGTTGGAGGAAGCGTGGGTCTTGGGACCAGAACAACCGAATATCGGCAATGTTGAAGAGGATCATCGCAATTCGTTCAAGTCCAAGTCCGAATGCCCAACCTACCCGGTCTTTCGGTACAGCTAGACCACGAGTTAACAAAGTGTCGAACTCAGATATGACGAGAACGAACCAGAACGAGTGAGGGCTACCTGCTGGACGACACCAGAGCCAAGGATTTCGAGCCACTTGCCATCAAAGAACACTTCGACCTCATACGATGGACTCGTCCACGGGAAGTACGCGTCAATCCAGCGCACCTGCAGCGGTTCCCCACCTTTCTTTGCACGGCCCCCAAATAGCCCATATATCATGGAGTTAATCGAATACTTAAGGTTGGTATTCACAAGATCGGCATGTTCGCGCTTGTGCCACTCTTGCCACGGGTTCGCCTCATTAATAGTGGACAGATCCTCGACCTGAATATTTGATGCGTCCAATTCCGCACTGAGCCGCTCGTTCTCTTTGCTGAGATCATCCATTTCATTCGGAGCGACGACCTTGGCACCCTCCATTTGGTGGAAGATAGGATAATGCGACCGATCGATCTCGTCCCGCCTGTACACGTCGGCTGTGAGGAGCCACTGGGTGATCCCTGCCCGGAAGACTTGGACTTCGTGCGCACTGGTATGGGTCCGCAGCATCCAGTCTTTGTTGAGGTAGTAAGAATCTGAGGGGCTGCGCCCCGGGTGATCTGCTGGGAATTCGAGCTCGTCAAAGTTTTGCTGTGGAGTGATTATAGGTGGAAGCGACGTAATGGATTGGAAGGTAGGCCCAAAGTGATCCTCTATCAGAGCACGGAGGGTTGCAATAGGGTGGCTTGGTTGCAGGAAGAGTGCACGCGGGACAAGCGAGAGGATTGACGGTGGAACATTTGTCAGACTATCTCGGGGATAGAAAACGCCGTTGAATGTCGTTCCTGATGCATCTACGCCTGGTGTCGGAACAGTGGAGGACCAGCGGCAACATCTACCGCGTCGAAGGACTACAGCAGCACGACGGACGAAAACCATTTTTCGAAACTGGATTAGACGCGTCAGAATTGGGAGCATAGGGCCAGTATCAGAATGGGGCTCATTACAGTAAAATGTCGAGCGACTACGCGACCGCCTCGGTTTGTTCCAACGTGCTTTCGACCACCTCCAGAGGGCCTCACCATGTCAGCCTCGCCACCCCGACAGGCGTCACAAAAGAAACGCAAGAGACAAGTGGTGCAATCAGAGGACGAAGAGGACGAATACAAACCCTCTGGACCGACCGTCGAGGTGTCAACCCCTCCAGATGGGCAAACCAGTACAGAGAAGCGGCCCATGAAGGCACTAAAGTCCAAGTATAAACCTAAGACATCGGTTGCCCGCTCCACCAAACGTGGAAAGATGGCCCCACCGAGTGATGATGAGTCCGATTCAGCAGAGGTAGAAACCGAGGAAACGGAAGCAGACGACGAAGCAACCGGGAAGGCCTCGATTAAATCCCCGCCCAAGGAGAAAGTAAAGGATAAGGACCCAGACGGAGAACGGGCGACAAAGAAGCTAAGGCTCGCCCCTGGGGCTGTTGGGGAAAAGCTCAAACGACAGGCATCGAGTGCTCACGTTAAGCTTTCGAAGAAAGCACCGAATGTTGGTGCTTCTAGGGGCGGACAGCAAACGCCGGCGAAGCCGCCTCTGCTCGAGAAGGCAACAAGTGTCGTATTGGAGCCTCTTGGTCGGGCAGCTTTACCACAAAGAGTATATTGCTTCGAATCTGTGAAGTTCATCTTGACTGACAGCGGCTCCTTCGCAGCGAGAGACAACTGTGGTTACTCAGGAGCTGGACATGAATGATCCCGCGACTTGGAGCTCACTGTTGAAGAAGGTAACCGCTTATTTGTGAAATTTACACTACTTCTTACATTTCCATAGGATAAGGACAAGGATAAAGACAAAAGCAAAGACGATTCTACTAGCGATCCGCTGACGAAGTATGGTTACGACTTATCGAGGAAGGAAAGGGCAGACAGACGTAATGCTGAACTCGCAAAGATGAAGTCGGATTATGTTGCTCAGAAGGTGGCAAGTAAGGTGCATCCATTGGAACTTCCGTATCATGTTTCTCCTCACTTATGGCACAATAGAAACCTCCATTCGATCTCCAAGCACAAAACAGGAAAATACATCACGTGCAGGTAGGAAGCCACTCTCAGCACCGCAGATAGGTCTGAAGGTCGTGGAAGGATCGTCTCCGGAAGGCAAGAAGTCGTGTTTGTCCCAATGTACTTGCCTCTGCTATCTCTAGTGAGTATTGGTGTCTCCTAGTGTGTCATGGGACAACTTTGACTTGCCTCGTCAAGGTATCCACCCAGAATGGTTCCCGCCCGGCGTAAAACCACCTACCTGACAGTAAGCGACTACCCCTAGATTAATCACGATTTCATATCACCCGTTGCTTAGGCCTTCTGTATTGCTCGGTTGTGTATTTGTATGGAATCGCGATTTCTAAGAGCAGCGGACCGATGTCTCAAGGTCTCCTCTTGGAACCGGAGAGTTATAGAAGTGGAAGATAAGCCCTAACTAACGCCCAAATCTGGGATTGATGAAAGGCACGACATGGCAATATATTGAGAACGAGGGCGCGTGCTGGGTCGTGAGAGGAGCCAAGGGGTAAGCTCAATATCTGGTGTGCCTGATCTGGATTCTCTAGAGTGAAGACATGAGCTAATGGCACTTCCGCAACTTCGCCAACTTCGCCAACTCCGCCAGAAACTTGCTTTGTTGGTTTGCTTTGTTGGTTTGCTTTGTGGCGCCCACTGGCGCCCACCGACGCCCACCGATTGGAATTTCGTGAAGCAAGGATACACCTTTCACGCGATAAAAAGGGCGGCGCTGTGACCTCCAAAATGCATCTGAAACTTCCCCAGCTCGTCTCCCCTCTCCTGCAACGTTCTTCCCATACCCGCCGCCATGCCCAAAGCTACCACTCACCCGTCAGTACGTACCGCCACACCACCTCTATTACCGAAGTGCGCAAATTGAATTGCCTATAGAAACCTCATAATGCTTCCGCACGGCCCCGCAAGTCTTGTGGCCAAGGCAAACTCATCTTTGCCTGCGGCCTCGATGATTGCCGGTGGAGCAGCGCTGACCAGTCGACCGTCTCGCGCCACAAGTGGACACATCTCCCGAAGAGTATGCACCCACGTTGTGACGCCCTTAGTCAGTGTGGCAACCGCTGTGGCCGACGGTGATGGTTTCATACCCACCCCAAACGATTTCCACTGATGAGCCGCCGCAGATATTTCCGTCTCGATGATTACAGGGCGCACTGGAAGAAATGTCATAAGGATCAGGAATGGGTGAACCCCCAAACCAGGGAGAGGTTCACGTACCTCTGGCAAGAGTACTGCGAACAACGCAGCAACCGTCCATTCTTGATCACCCCCTCACCTCTTCTTCAACAAGCCCCGGGGTTGGTCTTTCCTCAGCTATATTCAACGAATGTTGCACCTTCTTCTGCAATAATTCCACCTGCCGCCGACTCCCCTGTCTTGCCTATGCGCCTTGCACAAGCTCCAGCTCAGATGGCACTCATCGAAAACAGTTTAGGCCTCTTTGGTCAAGACTTGTTCGCGTTAACAACGCCACTTTCAGATGCGAATGTCACCGGCCTGGTCCATCCACCCAACGCCTACAATTACCCGGCTACCTCCATCTCCTTCCCCAGCGCATTCGACTATACGCATTACTCCGGATACACGCCCATTGATACTACTTTGAGCTCTCTGTCTTCCTCTGTCTCTACGTCTACCATGCCTATACCCCCGGCTGGGGACGTCTTTACCAGCGGTGGAGCTAACTACCAGTTCCAAGTGTGTCTCGAACCCTTCGGAGCTTTCGATCCTGACTTTCGCCCCTCTCAAGCGAACAGCCAAGATTGGAGCAAGTGGCTGGCAGACTTTGACGCGCCACTTTTCCGCGCCTCCGATTAGATGTTCAAATTAACGACTAGATCTCGAACAATCTCACTCCTGTACTCACGCTCGTCGCTACACAGTTTTGGTTCACCATCTGCACGTTTCCGTTCCCGAACTCGTCTTTTATTAGAATGTGGCCCTTATTGCCATATCGCTCCGATATTTTTCCCTTGTTTGTGGGTTTCTCTTTTTGTATTTCCTACCACGGAGCCTTGTCGATGGAGTCTCACTCTGCTGTGAACCACTTTGCCATCCCTGATGCAATGTCGGACTCTGGCAAGTCTGGCAGACATGTTTGAAACTGTCTCAGGCCTCTGCGTCATGTCCAGCTGAATTGGAAGGAACTCCTTGATCAATGGGTTCGGGGTGACGATAACGATTATGACCTTCAAGCAAGCTTGCTGGGTTGAGACGGCCTATCTGCCCTTGGACCTGACCACCACCCTTGTATAATCTGCGCCAGAGAACCACCATTCTGGGTCCTTCATGAGCTCTCAAATCAACAACGCCGCTTTCGTCGAACAGCCTAATTACCGCTCGCGAGTTCTCCTCGCCGGCTATGGCAAGTGAGCGCCTTTCACTAGCGCGTTGAAATGTACGATACCGCCTATCTAACCACTTTTATCCAACTCCTGCGCTCTAAAATCTCAAGGAGCGGCAAAACGTCGTGTCAACGAGTCGTGTTCGACGGAATGCTACCGAAGGACACCTTTCTCGGCGTCAAGAAGACACATAGTCTGGAAAAGCGAAAGTTTGAGTAAACACCTTACGCATTCTAGTCCAACAGAACCCCATTATGACTCCCTCTCCACCAGCACTATTCTGCCCATCGAGATCCTGGACAGCCCAGAAGACTTACATGTCGATGTCCTCCGGGATTTACTACCAGAGCTACATGCTATCATTTTCGTAATCGACATAAACGTGAGTGCTATTTATCTTACAGACAACTCGGCCGTAGTCCGATCGTGACTAGGACCAATGGTGGACTCCTGTCACCACGTTTGGCGACATCGTGGTAACGGTCTCCGAGGAGTTGCGCTCAATAGGGTGGGAGGAAGGACAGCGACCATTCACTGTGCATGTTTTCATCCACAAAATGGAAACGATCTCGAACGAGACAAAGATGTGTAAGCTTTTGTTACCATAGTGAGTCCTGTTGTATGATTCTGAGCGGTAATAGCGAAATACAACGACCTCCAAAGGCGGATGTCTGAAGAGCTATTCGATCTTGGTGTCGGAGACATCCAGCCTGTCTTCCATCCGACATCCATTTATGACCATACGATATACCAAGCATGGTCAGAAGTCATCATGAGTCTGATACCACCCTTCGTTCTTGGTGAATACGACAATTTGATCAACTTCATGCACCTTGTACGTGTCACTATGCCGATGCCTCAGACCCTTTCAGATTTCTCACAAACATTTCCAACTCTAGAATTCGAACACAAAATATGCCTTTTTGTTCGACTCAAAAGCATGCTTGCGTATTTCAGCTAACCAAGAGTCGCACGAGGCTATGACTTTCAGCCTAAGTTGCGAATATTTGAAGCTCCTTACCTCGATGTCTCAAGTAATTGGGAAAAGGTGCCTACTCTGAGTTCCCGCTGGTGTTGATTCTGACCACCGTACAGCCTTCGAGAAGGCGACCCAGATGATATCTATTCATCCCAACTGGAGCTGACAGAGACTGTCGTAAGTTGTTGGAGGATGACCGAGTACGTTATTCCGCTGATCTTCTGCTTCATTAACTAAACGACGGATAGTAACCTATGCTTGGTTGCGGGCATGTCCCACGACGTTTGGCACGAGTTACGCGGCGTTATTGATTACAATGTGCTCACCTATCGCGATGCCCTACTCCAAGCGCTGGAGGTCATCGAGATGGACCGACGCGAAAGCGCATAATCACAAAACTATGATGGACATTCGCTCTGTTCGCCGACCCTTAAGATCGCGCCCTTCCTACGATCTCGTTGCGTGTTAATCGAAGGGGGGACATAAATTTCAAGTCAATATACAGCACAACGAGCATTACTCCATGCCACGAACGATACTCTGCTGCAAATAATCCACTACAGCATATCGCCAACGATACCTACTATGACTTTAGTCCCTAATCGAACGTGTCTATCGCTGGTCTGCCATGTTCGCTCGTCCACTCGGCAGGATGGTCGCCAAAGGTCGTCAACCTCTTCAGCGAGCCGTTGCTGCAGCCTCTCAGACGTGGTATAAAGAATGAAGGAAAGCTCAGTGTCCAGTTGAGCAGAGCGGGAATTCAAATTTGTTGAGCCAAAGACTGTGATGTTAGGCGGCGATTTAGGGTTGGGTCGAATCCATATCCCTGTGGCCAAACATCATTAGTTAAAAGACATCCCACATCCTTAACCCACCTTTGGCATGGTACGTCCACCCATCTGCTTGCCACTCGTTCAGTTGTACATCACTCGCCCTTCCTGCCTCAACTACTCGCTTCCAGAACCGGTGTTCCAGGTGGGTGTAGCCTTCCGGGATCCGACCAGAGATTCCACTTGATCCATAAAATCCATTTGCCTATTTGTGTGTCATTTGGGGACGGGGTAATAACAAAGCTTTTCAAACCTTTGGACTTGCAGCTAGGATCCTCCATGTTGCTTTCGATTTGAGAACGGACTGCTGGTAGTCTTCATACAACCCGAAATACCCACTGGTGAGATCCACCACAGCACTTGCGTCGTTACGCATGCTTTCGAAAAGGGTAGTTAACGCGGTTTCCTCCTCGGCAATGAAGAGAGGTCCAGATTGGAGTATGGGCAGCAGCTCGACCTCCGACTCTGTTGCAGCCTCCTTGGACTGGTACGAGGCCTGAAGGCTTTTCAGGTTTGACGATAGCTCCTCGTAAAGCTGGGAAGGGTTGTTTAGCGATGTGGATGGCGGGCGGAGCCGGTATTCTTCGTACGAATGAATTGGAGGTTGCAGTGTGTAAGAGGCACGCGAGAC
>Ga0307513_10003250_pt1 | contig 22152 bp, 23 predicted proteins | sample 15_EM_MG_FD_202174 | JGI IMG/M metagenome (GOLD analysis project Ga0307513, IMG submission 202174) | Populus trichocarpa ectomycorrhiza microbial communities from riparian zone in the Pacific Northwest, United States - 15_EM | ecosystem: Host-associated > Plants > Roots > Unclassified | place... | reverse complement strand
GTATGGTGGATGGGAGTAAAGAGCAAATGAATGTTTGTTCGGTCGGCAGGTGACGCACAGGATGGCCTCGCGGGAGCCCAACGACTGCGTGACCGGTTTGGTCATTTCGATCGTCGGCCTTCCACTATGGACAGCCCGGGCCCGTGTCCGTTTCCAAACCCGAGGTCGTTAGCCGTTCGCTTGTTCCGCCTTGGCAATGGAAATCTCTAGTTGGTATTGGTTGGCTAAATGTACATACAACGGACAAGTACAGAAGGGAAGGAAAACAGGTTATCGACGGGGTGGTGTACCCAGGTATATAGAGAACCCGAACAGAATTGCGGCCGAGAACGTTAGGACCAACCCACCAATCCACACCTTGATGATGCTCGGCCCAATCACGTAGTTTATCGTCAAAAAGACGACATCGTGAACTCCCTTATCAGACGTTACTGAGGCGCAATAGCAGTTATTGAACGCCCCGGAGGTCTGAAAGAAGCACACGACCATAATTCCGATGCCAGACGCGATGGCCAGACCCTTGCCCATATATCCGCAGAGCACTGCTCCTCCATTCAGATACGTCTGAGACCAGGAATGCCAATATATCGGATCATGTTGTGGGCGAGAAACGTGGGCGAGGATGGTCGACGCCAGGCACAGGAAAAATGCCAGCGTCGCCGCAACCCCATACATGAGGAACGACATGGCGCGACAGCCGAAACCGACGGGAGGTTTCCAGTAATGGATGAGGACGGCGGCTCCAACGGTACCCCACTGTAATCCGAGAGCGAATAGTGTGGCAAATACTACTCGACTCCAGATCCCCGGTGCCCACCGTGAAGGTTTCCTGGCGATCTCGGGTGGCGGGTAGAGTGGTAATAGGGCGGCGGGAGTGTTGGGGGTGCCAGGAGACACGGGGCTCGGCGCTCCAAATACCCTTTCAAGGGGCGTAGTGATTTCCGTACAATACTTGATAACCTGGGCGTCCGTTCCGAGTCGATTCTCCCTTGCCACACTCCCAGGATTGCTCACTACCCATACCGCTCCCCGCCCTGGCCCGTTGTTGTCGACCGGGACCCGCTGCTCTGCCTTTGCCGCAGCGTTCTTCGCCAGCGATAGGACGTTATGGGCGTTTAAAGCCCAAACGAAAGCCCGGGAGTAGTTGAACACCGGGACCGTCCTGAGTTCGTCCTTCCTCGCAGGGTCCACGTCCCCCCTCATAAACTCGATGGCCTGAGTTGACCGCCCAGTGATGCTCCCAGCCAGAGCAGGACTATCCCTCTCGTCAGTAGCCACCCAAGTCAACTGATTCGCAGCATCCAGGCATTCCCTCAGGTGGTTTGGCTCGGGTTGAGACCCGACATGCAACCAACCCATGATGAGGGGAAGGAGGTAGGTCCAGGTAGCGACGATCGCGTACCCCACGTCGCTGGACGGAGGCGCATAGAAGGAATCAATGATGGTCAACAGGATGGAAAAGACGACCCAGATAAAACCCATGACTAGCGGGATCGACCATCGTCTGGTTTTCTCTACTCCTCTGAGAAGGAGGTCCCAGTAGCCATCGTTCTGCGGGAGGACAATGAGGGAAGGGAGGAGACTTGGGTGGGACGAGACCCGAATCGGGACGTGTTGAAATGCGGAAATCACAATTGGGATGGCCCCAGAGTTAGGGTATTCGAGATCAAGGAACGCTTTGCGGAGCCAACGGCTGTTGAGGTGTGTGATCTGGAGGGAGTAGGACGCGAGCGCAGGGGATCCCACCGTCATGAAAAAATTGAGGACGTCCTCTAGTGGGTCTGGAAACCTCTTTTGAGTATCCTTGAAGTTAAGGAGATGTCGGGAAACCACGTACGTTCGGAACCAAATGGAATTTGGAACATGAGGGCGATCCATGGTAAGAACCATGCCCCGAAAGTCTGCGAGAATCCCTCCCAATTGATATCCCCAATCCCTCCCCCGCACTCGTTCACGCACTCCCTGTACGACAGACGCAACACCGGAGCGGGACTTGTTGAATTTGTCGCGTTCCAGGCGCTCTGTTGGGCCGCTTGCAGCCTCGCACCGCATTGCTTGAGATTCACGGCGTCAACCCTCGCCAGGCACCCCATAAACACGAGGAGGAAGGCAAGTGAAACGTGAGCTATCGTGTGCCCTCTGTTGGTCATCAGTGCTTCCAGCCTCAAGATTTGTCGAGACGAACCTGATCGAGTCCGTGACTGAATCCCCATAGCAGTAGAAGTCTGAGGGGAAGCTGGTGAGGCTGGGGATCATCGCACCTAACTCCTTTATATCAATGGGTCACGTATGACATAGCCACACGCGTTGAAGAAAGCAAAGTTCCCAGGGGCGATTATCGTCCGCGAGGCAGGTCAATTTCACACATGCCGGTTCCCATTATGGGCTAGCCGGCGGTCGTGATGGGGTAACATTGCCCCGTGTTCAACTTGAGAAGTCATCAAAGGGACTCAGTTGTCCATGGTCTGTAGGGCGTTAGCGAGGAAGATAGCACAGCCCAAAACTTGCGCTGGACGCGCCCAACCCACAGTTATGGGAATCGGCGGAGAGATCGACAGGCTATGTCTGTGAGGATCCCACTTATGACCCCCACTTCGAGCAGAAGGATGCTCATCTACGGAAAACCCACGTCCAAGCAACGACAGCTGGCGTTATCTGGAATGTCAACGAGTATGATCCGTCTCATTTGTCGACCTCGCCAGTGCGTCCGTGGAGGATTACAGAATCAAAACAACAACCGGCATATGGTTTCTAGTTGCCAACAAATCTGCCATTAGCCCGCTGTGTCTTCAAGAAGAACAGGACCACGAACAATGTGAATTATCTCAGCCCAGTGAGGTGATACCATGAAACCCAGCAGGTAGAATGAAGATACTCCTGTAGAGCGAGCGCCTTATGCAAACGGCTGTGTGGCCGTCTAACCCCCGGAACTCCACCAGGGGGATTTTAACCTCGGTACGGGGATGCTTTAGTCGGGCGGGGTCTGGGGCTATGGTCACGGGATACTCGCAAAAAGCCCAACATGGGGTAGTTCCCCCGCAATGCGCAGCTGTGGGTGGAATCTGGCTTCTGCATGGAAGCGAGGAAACAGAAAGTCGAAGCAGGCGCAATAACTTGTTACGTGATGGGAGAGGCTATAGGTTTGAGCATTCAGCACTCCGGCGATCGCGACAAAGAGCGACTCGTATGGTCACCATTCGATTTATTCCCCTGTCGTGCCGGCTCCGCACCGGCGACAGGTACTACACTGTTTCGTTATCCAACCCAGACAAGCCGTGTGGGGGTATTTTCGTCATGGACGATTTGTCCAATATCGCGGATCAGGAATAATATATCGCCAGATAGACATAGAGGCGGTGCCAGACGAGCGTGCGACCAGACCACACGTTACATGAAGAGCAAGTAGCTTGGGATCAGAAGGTGGCGCGCCCTCGTGATTTGAAGAAAAGTCGACTAGTACCGGGGTACCAGAAATGGACGTTTCTGGACGGTGGGTGTATCCCTCAATACCCGTGTCGGGTAGCAGACCTTGTAACGAATGGGCTTCACACGTACTCAGTCAACATGAATAGGAGGTGTCTGGATAGCGCACCTTGTCGGTACCTTCGAAACACAGATCCAAGTAGTCAAAACTGTAATGGAATACTCCAAATCTCGTGGACACCGTTAACCGCCTCGAGAGCCAGGGAGAGATCTCCGAGTCCAAGCTGTCTTAGGACGGCCACAACGCCAGGAGCATGGTGCATCTGCGTCCTGGGTGAGGAAAATCAACAACGATGGAGGCCGTAACAATATCACATACCTCGTTCAGCATAGTGATTTCCCTATTGGCCCCGCTCCTCTGCTTCGTCGATCCATCCAAAAGTGAATCATTTCAATGACAACGCCCGTGCCGCGTAGATGTTTATCATCGCGTTGTAGTTCGGCGTCCTGCCTGAGTGGTGTATCACCGAACAAACCAGTTCGATCACGCACCGAAAACCGTCGGGGTCGTGTGCAAGAACCTGATCGAGCGTAAGCAGCCGGCCAGGGAAGGTGTAGTGAGATGAACAGGGGATGCGAAGCGGCGAGGAGGGCGGGGTGTACCACCCGGCGAGCATCCCAGCCCCAAGATAACTGGGACACTAAACGACACAGGGCAGCAACCTAACGTACACCCGCGAATCAGGAAGTCCCTGTGCCGTCGACCAACCTCGAAGATAATACCATGTCCATCGATGGCACAATCTCGTCGATAATTCTCGCGCAAGGTCGATCCCCGATGATACGACACCGAGCATGGAGTTCAGGGAGAAGATACCCCACGACTCTTGCGGATACGGCCTTCTCGTTCCGACCCACGCTTCGTCTTGGAATACCTTGTACGCATTGGAAATATTAGGCCGTTCGCGCAATCCAAATTCCCGGAACCAAGGGGAGACGTCGCCGCCGTGGTTTGCCATACAATGAAAACTCGGCAATCACGCGACTAAGTATATCCCACTGTTACGAAGAGGTCGGGCACCACGGCAGTTGAATTTTTACATACACTACAACAAATGAATGGGAAGAATGAAAGGAAAAGAAGTGACAAGGTGAGGAAATGAGGGGGCTGACGACAGGAAAATTGAAGAACTACATATTCGTTTACATCGATGAAGGATGGGAGGGTGATTCAGGTTCAGTGGGGCGAGAACGATCTCGTGAATCAATAGGAGCGGTATTGCAGGGCATCATGGTGGATGAGTGAAGCTTGAAGGTCCGACGGGGATCGGTGAGTTGCGGCGGAATGGGTCTGAAGAAATCGAGAAACCCGTCAATGCCATCGTTCGGTTCCCTGAGCTTAGAGAGGAAAGTGAATACGCATGGGAAGTAGCAGTGCTTCCAGGAGCCCACCATTTAAACCCATTTAATTAGAGGTAACCGGGTCGTTCAGTTCCTGCTGGATATCCCGGAGGAACTCTTTACACCGCTCCAGATCCTGCGCGGCCCCTAGCTTCTCAAAGACTTCACCCGCGCGTGAAGCTTCAGATTTCGCCTCTTTAAACCTGGACTGTTCGCGCAAAACGCGAGCTTGTAGTTTCATCATACGACCCAGGTTGTATGAGTTGTTCGCAAACATCTTGGATTGTTCGATGTGAATGTATGTGTCGCCAAACTTGCCATGATCGAAATACAGCTGTGCCAGGGAGTAATGGATCCAAAAAAGCTGATCGTTCCAGTTGAATGAGGACGCGATTCCGAGGGCCGTCTCGAAATGGTGAATGGCCTTCTCCGTCTCGCCCTTGGAATGACATATATCGCCAAGACCACGGAGACATCGGCAGAGCAGATATTGATTGCCTCCCCCCGGGATAAGGTTGATTGCGCGGGATGCAGCTTCTTCCGCAGCGTCGAGCTGCTTGTCCCTACACAATATCCAAGCAAGATTGTTCAAACACTCTGCCTGCCCCACTATATTACCGAGCTGTTGGCAAATCCCTAGCCCCTCTCTTGCCTGCTGTATCCCTTCCTTTTGGAGGCGTAGTCGCCTGTTTACACCACACAGGTACCACAAAGTCTGAGCAACCCGATGATGATCCCCCCGCTCTCTGCAGAGTTCCAAGGTGTGAGAAAGGAGCTGTTTGCGCTCTATGTGATTTCCGACCAACGCAAACAACTGTGAGAGGTGGAACAAGCATTGTGGCTTCGAAGGATGGTTGTTTGGAAGCCCCTTGATCTTTGGTTCCAGCGTGACAAGCCGCGGTTTGTGCTGATGGAGATGCTCCATGAAATGGGCGCAGGTATCCCAGATATTGCCCGACCCCGTGTCGACGGATGTGAAGACATTGAGTAGGTGTTCGACATTCACATCTTCCGACGTGATCCATCGTGCTTCTTGATACCCGGGCTTGTCAGGATAAACATCAACCGACAATCGGGAGAAGTAAGAATCTTTAGTCGCGCGAAGGAGCGGAGACGACATTGGATCCTGGGGGCAAAAATAATCTCGGAGCGGTGCAAGCATCGTGATGAACCCATTACCTCGATATGTCAGGGAAAGAATGCAGAACTTGTCAAAGACACTCGTTCTGTCAGGGATGGTGGGAAATAACCAGTCAAGGTTGTTCTCGTCGACGCCTTGAGGCAGGAAGGCAACGGCTCCCAGAAGCGCTCGGGCGTCAGACCCAAGTTCCCGGAACATGGGGGAAGCAAGTGAAAGTTCAATCGTGGCGGCGAGGCTCTTGGAGTGCTGTACGTGAAGCATCCCCGTTCGTCGTCTCTCCCACTCCCTGGCCAGCCGGTTGGTGTCCCACCCACTGTGCTGGGAGACGGTAGCGAGTAGGGTGATAGAAAGGGGATGGAAGTCGAGTTGTTTCAGGATATTGTTAACCAGATCGGACTGTTCACCGTGCGTGTAGATGCGGTAGAACGCGTCACGTGCAGCCTCCGTCGATAACGTCAAGATGTTGAGAGTTTTGCAGTCGGGGGGGATGATGGAGATACGGGATGTGATGCAAAGACAAATGTTACTGAAATGGCTTAGTTCCTCCACCACAGCATAGGTCTCTTCCGCGCTCGCTCCCTGCAGATCGAGAACGGATTCCGCATTATCGAGGACTATGAGCATCTCCTTTGAGGATAAGGAGGGTCGTAGGGGGGTCAGATCCCCGGGATTTTCGATGCCCGCACCGATGACTTCGGAGAGCCGGCGAAGGAGATGAGCGCGCGAGGCGGGGAATTGGTCGCAACGAATGAAGCGACGGTTGTCACCAAATCGTCGTTTGACGCGGTTGTCATGGAGGACGGTTAAAGCAATAGACGTCTTTCCAATTCCGCCTGCGCCGATCAGAGCGATGGGAGCAAGGTTTTCCGCGAGGCCGACGATCCTCTCGATCAGCTCGCTGCGCCCGAAACAGGCCCTCGGTGGTGGGGGTGGTGATTCTCCAGACATGCTAGATGCAAATATAAGGCGCTGGGCCCCTTGGTAGTCGAGATCACCAACCTATTTTGAGTCTGGAGGGCGGTAAGTATTTATTCAGTGATGCAAACGACACGAGTGTCACTCACCGCCCGATGTTGGCCATCAGTTCCTTCCTGACTGTTCACCATGTTCCGATGAATATCGGAAACAAGAATGTGGGTGTTTACAACGTCGTGGTGGATGTTCGATACAGCCACGTGTGTGTTTATTGCAAGTTCGGTCTGGGAGTAGACAATCAATAACAGCCACAGAAAAAAGACGGAACGTACGTTAAACACGAGAAGGATCCTGTTAAGATCCGACCTCCAAGTCGCGATAGTCTCCTTGTCGCTCTTTGCGTGAGCGAGACGAGAGATCACGTTCCGTTTCCCCTGCTTGATGATTTTCCTTTGGATATCCGCAACGGTCCTGGGGTCAGACCACAAGTGTCGTCAATGGGGTACTCAGAGCGTGCGTTGCTGGCGTGACTCACGTCGTGAGCTGGTTGATTGCCTCAACCACAGAGTTGTTAAGTTCGTCCAAACTCTTCCCCTTCAGCCCTCGGTCGAGGGTGGTACAGACATCAGCGCAAGCCAGCCCAAGTTCGACGTAATCCACCTCATTGACCATCGTGTCCTAGGCCCATTTCATTACGCAATCGTTCAACAAAGACTGGGAGAAAATTCACCCTGATCATCGTGAGGATAACTCCGACGGTACCAAAAACAGCCTTGGCCGGCGTGAGACTCGAGAGCTCCTTCGCAAGATTCACGGCCTCGACAGCCGCATTCAGTGAGGAGAGAACAGCATCCCGATGCTTCGGTGGCTGGGATCTTGTATCCATGCTCGGCGCTCAAGGTAGTTTCGAAAAGCAGCGGGAGATGCAGGCTGTGAGAAAGGGCCCGAGCCCCAATAGAGATGGGCGGCCATCTTGTAACGGCATTTCGTGGAGAAAACTGCGCTCGATCACTATTTCTCACCCTCCCAGGGTGGACGTGGACTGAGTGGACTGGGGTATCACCGTGGTTGAATTTCTACTACATGCACTGCAACAAACAAATGGGGGCAACGGATGAAAAGAAACGGCGACGTGAGCAAACGAGGGTGTGCGACGACAAGAGGGTTGGAGAACTATTCGTGTACACTAATGTATAATCAGAGGACTGTTCGCGTTCAGTGGGATGATGAGGGGGAACTGGGAGGGGGAGGGGTGAGAGGAAGGAGGGAAGAGTCTTTCGAATGAATAAATACCACCAAACAGGAGAAAGAAAACCGATTGTCCCGAATAGAATATCTTGTCCTCTCACTTCAGCTTCGCTGTTGGTTTACCCATCGTCACCTGAAAGACACCTTTCAGATCCGCATGGGATTGAACAATCTTTTGGTCGTGACCACTGGGACCCGGATACACAAGCTGCGGATGGTTCTCGATCACAACCTCCACCCGATTCCGTGGCCATGGTAATGCAGGAGGAGTGCGGCTTTGGGACCGAGACCCCAAACCAGGGATCTTGAGATAGATCTTCTCCCGCTGGGAGGGATCGCTCTCCTCGTCAGAAGGACTTGGCAGCCTGTCGATCCTCGTGAGATTGGCGGATACGGGGGTCACCTTTGACTTCAGCGTAAACTGCGGATCGGTTGAAGATGGAACGGGAGCCGAGGGTGGTGGTGGTTTCGAAGGTTTTTTCTTCGATAGCTTCTGCTTCTTCGGCTGTGGTTCGATCTGGACCTCGCCGAATGCAGCCAACGCAGCAGCCTCAGCAGCAGCTTCCTCCCTCTTCCGTTTCCTCTCCAGGGCAGCCTCCTTCACTGCATCGGCCTTCTCGAGTTCAGCCTTGATCGCCATAGCAAATTGCTGAGCGTCACCCTTCAGCCACACATCGAAAACACCTTCCCAGTCTCTCGTCGGTACAGGAAAATCAAAGTTGAGGTACACGCTCGTGATTGGCCCTTCGTTGGCGACGGGAGTCCGTCGAGGGGATGATGTAGGAGTTTGTAGGTCACCGTCGGCAGTGGTGGCGTTCGCGTTGGCTTTCGTGGCTCGTAACCGTACCGCCTTGGAAAACTCTCGAACGATCCGTTTGGTTCCCGGAACCCTTAAACTAGTCCCGACAACCAACAAGAGATCGGCTCGAGGAGAAGTTCCCGTCAAATCCTTCCTCACGACCTCGCCCACGTGTTCTCCATCCTTATGATCCTCATTATAGAGAACCACAGAAGGTCGGAGCTTGCCAACGCCACGAGATCGCTTGCCGGACATTTGACGAACTTTCTCGAGAGTCGTGCATTCGGGGCAATAAGGTGGGATACCGGAGCTGAGGTGTTCCAAATGGTCCCGGAGTGGAAACACGTGCGTGCAAGACACACAATGCATCGTGCCTAACGTTCCGTGAAGAGGAATACATCTGGGGATTTCCGGGGGCGGAGAGGGAAGGCGACCGGGCATGTCTTGAGAAGCCGAAGGACCGGCCTTTGGCTTTGGCTTCCCTCGAGGACCGCCTATCTCTGGCACGCCAAAGCTGAGTCCGGATTTTGACTCGAGGGCATCAATATTTTGTGTGTAGACCCTGAGCAGTTTCCCTCGATCGTCAAGCGCGCGAAGTAGGTGGTGAAACGGGGTAGGCTGGGCGGACTCGGACATTTCAGCCAGTTGGGCGATCATCTGGCAGAATAGAGCAGTGGTATCTTCTGCCTGAACACACAAGTATATGCATTAGCTTCCACGCAGAGAATGCGGGAAGTGGGAGGGTTGGGCTAGTGCCGGCATAGCACCGGTGGCGATGACATGCGGCTGTCCCCCCCCCCACTAAAGGACGACTATGCTCACCTTGAAGACAGAAGCATCGAAGAGATCTCGTCCCGAAGACAAAGAAGGGTTATCCTTCTTCAAACTTTGGAACAGGCCACTTGATGAACGAAAATCGGGAATGCCAGCTTGAACGGAGATTCCGGCCCCTAAAACCCGCCACGCATTGGAGCATGAGCATTTAATCCACCCAGAGACGCAGCATACGACGCTACGTGGTTTCAAAGTGCTCACCACACACGACCGCAATGTGTTTTGCCTTGAGGATGGCCTTGATTACTCTCTTCCAGTAGTCTGTTGGCTCGGGGGCTGGGCATAAAAATGAGGGAAAGGGCGGGGTCGCAGTGCCTTCCTGGAGTGGCAGGAAAACCGTCATGGTAAACGCGGTGGCCCTCGGCTTGACCGCGAGCCTTCGCAGACGAAAAGCGAATCTGGCGGTGAGCGGGCGGGGGGTGAGGATTCTTGAGGGGGTAGGTGAAAACAGGAAGGTGTTGTGGCAAGTGACCGCTTCGATGATCTCGGACTTGGCCGAGACCCATCACACTTCTCACCTTCAGCGTCATTCCATCCACCGTCCGTCCTCCCGCCATGTCCAAAACAGAGAGCTCGACGACGAACCAACCAACCAAGGATGACGCCATCCCAGGCCTCGGCATTCTCGAAGAAGATGACGAGTTTGAAGAATTCCCCGCCCAAGGCAAGCATGCGCTCGTTCCGAACTTCCGATCTGCGTCTTACGCGTCCTTCATCACCGGTTGTTGCACCCCAAAAATCTAGACTGGGACGATTCACAGACAGATCTCGCTAACCTGGCGGGTGCTGGGGCTGCTGGATCAACAGGTGGGGGCGATAAGTTGTGGGAGGATAACTGGGACGACGATGACATCGAGGAAGAGTTCAGCACCCAGCTAAGGTTCGTCGTCCTCCCCAATCCCGCCTTGATATGTTGTCTGAAATCGCATCTCCTACTAGGGCGGAACTCGAAAAGACAAAATTGAGCCCAGACGCAATGCAGCATTGACTGCAAAACCGACCCGGGTGGCATACATCCACATCTCAAACTCTGTTGTAGCTCTACTTCCTTTCAGACAACTTTATCATTCTTGAACAGTGCCCGCACACCCTTAACATTCATCCCAACGGCCAGGCTCTGGTAGTGGCTTTCTGAGCCCCGGCCATGCTGCCTTGATTGACCTGCGGGTCTTGTGACCAAGGAAAGATGCACTCGGATGAATGCAACATCTATTAAATAATCAGTAGCGCCGGCAAGCGGCATGGCCCACGACCTAACCTCCCCGCTCAGGACAACTTCGTTTTCTTCGATTGTCCTCCGCGCCCTTTACCCCCATCCAATTTTCTTTTCATACTCTTCGGGTGTCCCTATTCTTCAACTCGGCGATCATCCGTTCCGCCTCCTTCACTTCAACACCTTTCCCATATCTCGCAGTCGTTTTCCACTTCAGAACCATGATACGACTGATCTCCTTCCTCAAATCCTGAGCGCCGCTTCGCTGTTTGTCGTGCATCAAAGTTTCGCAAAACTAACAAGCCATCCAAGGAAGTTGCCCGTGAGACTATCACATAAGGCGGCTCCGTCCTGGCACAACCTGCGAGGTCCACAATGACCCGTTCCATTGTCCGCCCCTGCGCTTTATGCACCGTCACGGCAAACCCTGGTTCAATCGGCACTTGTTTTCGCATGATCGTGCAACGTTTGTGCGATCCACCATGCTCAAATTTCAGCTCAGTGGTGTCCGGTAAAACAGGGAAATGGTGCGCCAGCAAATGTGGCATTCCCACCGGATTGGAGTTCGGAATCTCCACAATGCAAGACTTCAGGTGCCGCTGCCCATCCTTGTTGGTAAAGTATCTTATTTTCCGTAGGGTCCCATAGCTACCGTTTACGACGCCAACAGCAACATCAAAGTTTTGGTTGATGGCAACTGGCATCCCAATCGCCAGTGGTATTCGACGAAGGCGATGCTTTGTTTGACCGGAATGCCGTCCTTCGAGCTTTTCAATCAACGCCTCGTCCGTGACTACCGCTTTCCTGTGTGTATCCATCGCATGGTACCAATGCAACTCTGAACCTGTTTGTTCAGCAAAAGCTTCTGCCGCCCTCCGGTTGATCGCATCCCTTGTCGCATTGTTCGTGACAATAACAGGTGCGAACCTCCAATGCGTATCACCTTCTGGGATTGCTGTCTCATCCAATTTCCTCTCCGCCAGCTGTTCGTAGTCCCCCTCATCACACACCCCATCACGCAGCATTTGTAGAAGGCCCACAAAATTAGCATTTCCGACCCCAGCCTGACGCATTGTTTCATGCAGGATCACGACTGTCTCAACCAACAGCCACAACAACCTTCCCAAGATTTTTCCCTGGGCGCAATTCGTCGCTGATGCCGACAACGAAGTGGTGTTTATGTCCTTGTACAGCCTTGTATCCCCGATCGGTGGCAACTGCGCAAAATCACCAGCGAAAATGACGTTCACGCCACCGAACGCCGTCGTGGATCCTTTCGCTTCCGTCAGAGCGCGACTTATTTTGTGCATCATTTCACAGCCAATCATTGACACTTCGTCGACAAACAGGTAGTCAACTCCCTCCTACATCGCGCTCAAGTCTCTCTTTGTCTTTGCGCTTATTTCCCGCCCCGCCTCATTCATCTGCAACAGGGCATGCAGGGTAGCCCCTCCAATATTCCTCGCAGCCACGCCAGTGTATGCAGTAAGCCTGAAACGACGCTTCTCCTCACGCGACTCAAACATGTCACGTAGCGCATTTACGACCCTCGATTTACCCGTACCGCCTGGTCCTCCCAAATACATCAGTAACTGAGTGGGTTTTTCCTCCATGGCATGTCTGAAAGAACACGCGGTTAGACACTGGAGGGGAAACAATATCGAGACGAGTTTGAATCGATAAGTTCGTAGACACTCACCACCTGCGGTGCGATTTCTTCGTTTTCTGTTATCCGGCAGTCTCTTGCCGCGACCACTAGTGGAGGAGGTTGGTGAGATTGAATTTAAAGTGATCAAGGTTTCACATACGTTGGACCGCAAGTCATCGGATCCTATTGCGGACCGACATTGCCTTGAACTTCAAAGCACTTTGCTTCTGGGCGAGTTCCTCCGCTACGACCGCCTTGAACTCATGTTGGTGCTCGAGCTTGTGCTCCCTGCTGGAGGCGGGGGGGAGGATGGATCAGAGACGAGGGGCTCGTCATTGCGGTCAGGGGCGTTGGTGTGGGCCTCGTCATCGTCGAGGAGAGATCACGATATCAATTCCTGTATCGCCTCGGGACAGGGGGGTAGGGGTAGTCGAGAAGCGAGGTGGTCAGATCCGGGACGCGCTGGTTTGCTCATGGTCGCGAGAATGATTTCGACGCGTGATCGTCCACTGCAAGGTCCCAGCGAACACGGGTTTTCTCACTCGAATCGGGCGAAGCAATATTATTGGCGAGACAGTATGTACATAAAAAGCGATCAATTTGTGCCTCTTCGCATTTTCTTACAACTCATGCGCACTAGCTGGGGGTAATGGGGCCGGTCACGAGGGTCTTGCCGGATCGTGAGAGACGGCACGAGCGTGGGGAAAAACAATTTCAAAAGGCCCAAGAATTAGAGTCGTTCAGCCAAAAGTTGATCGAACAAACAATAAGACCCCCTCCCTTACGGTCGTGGGGATAACTGGTTCAAAGTGTTGGTACAACGAGTAAGGTAGGGCTCAATCAGTTCCGATGAATTCCACGTGGGCGTGACACTGTGTGACCCAAAGCTTTTCCGCGACGAAATTCTGATAGTACGATAGAGTGGAAGTGGATAGCTATGTGGCATAACCTCACTACAGAGGTCAAGCTATCCCAGACTTGCAAGTTTGAGTACATCCTGCCATTCGGGAGGAAGAGTTTGGTGGCCGCGATATTTCCTTGCAGCCCAAGCAGCCTCTTTTCCATCGAGGCCCAACGGTTGCGATATGAGTCTAAAAATCGTTTGACACGGGGGTTGCGGCGCTTCCGTGGACGTCCTTCGATGGGGTGTCCGACTTTATGAGCTGCTGATAAGTGGGCGAGACCATATCGTCCCATTCACTGTTGTTGAGTTATTGATATTTTCACGTATATCTACTCATTATATACCCCCTGTCGGCTATCTCGGGGGTTCAAAATCCCGGTGTATAATGCGATTACTAAAAATCTGGCTCACAGAAACTTTCGAGATAGTCTGACAAACAGTTCTGTGAGACAGTTTTTCTCAAGGGTGTTGTACGAAGGAGTTTTTGATTCTTTGGTGTATTCTGGAGGTTTTTCATCACGCTTTTGTCACGCTTTGGCGGGGCGTTTGCCACGTGGAATTCATCGAATCTGGATGAGCCCTACCTTACTACAAAGTACAATACGAAATGCGTTTACAGGAATATTTGAACTACGATGCGTGATGACTAAGAAACCCTGAAGAAAATGAACCAAAGCTGAGCCACCTACACCCTATCCCACTGGGGTGGCGACATACATCGCGAAGACGTAGAGGAAGCTAGCCCCAATGGCCATAATAATCCCACCAATCCAATACCTATACACCTCACTCCTCGTGATATCTTGTTCTATAAACCAAACCAGACCGTTCGGGTCCCCTCCGAAGATGGTGGAGGAGCAAAAACAAGTATCGTACAGACCAGCGAACTGCATCATGCACGAAAGCAATATCGCAAACCCGTTCACGATGGCGATAAACTTTCCCAGCCACCTCGTGAGCATGGCAATGTACCCGATGAGAGTCTTCAAACCTGATCTCCTCTCGCGAACGTTTTGGCGACGGGCCAGGTGGGCCAACACGCTTGAGAAGAGGAGGAGCAAGAAGGAGGCCGTCGCTGCGGAACCGTAGATGGTAAAGGTTGCAGCACGGCAACCGAATCCCTTTGGCGGCGTGTTGAGGTGGATGAGGACGGAGGCACCGGTCGTACCCCACTGAAGACCAAGGGCGAGGAATGTCGCGAAAGCCACACGTTGGAAGACATCTGTTGCAAATACGGGCTTCTCAGGTATCGCTCGAACTTCCGTGGATGGTGCTTCCTCGTCGTACGTGGAGGACGTGCTCGGGTATCGCCTGTGCGCAAATGCGCCAGCGTTGGCATACACCTCGGTCGTCAAGAAAGTCATAGCGGAAGGTTCAGGTGACGGGGGGAAAGCAGAGTATGGGGTGAGAGGGATGGGGAGCTGTGGGGAGTTGTCTCTGGCGCTGAGGTTGACGGGGACTTCATGCTGCTCCATACAATATTCCACAACTTCCGCCTCGCTTCTAGTCCGGTCACGGGCCAGATTAGAACCGTCATCATCGCCCATCCACTCTCCATGTCGAACGGTATCCCTCCGATCGGCCTTGGCAGCCGCATGCTCGTAAAGCCTGAGAATGTGCTCGGCGTTTTGTGACCAGATGAACACCCGAGCGTAATTAAAGATGGGAGTGGTCTTCTTCTCGTCGGCATTGACGTAGTCGATGTGTTTCGCCGAAGGTTCAATTGCACGAGTGGAGCGGCCGGTGATCCGTGTAGCGAGGGTAGGTCCTGAAGCGGTGGCCACATACTCGACGTCACGGGCATCATTCAAAGCATTGCGAAGATGGTCGGCTTCGGGTTGACACCCCACGCGGAGCCAACCGATAACGAGAGGTAGGAGGTATGCCCACATAGCTGCGATGGAGTAACCTGCATCTCCCGGGACAGTGATGAAATGGTTGAAATCGACGAAGGAGTCCACGACGGTCAGCAAAAATGCAACGAGCACCCAGACGATGTTCATCGCCATTGGGATGGACCATTGTCTGGTGCGTTTAGCCGCCGTCGCGAGGAGCTTCCAGTATCGATTGTTCTGGGGTAGGACGATCAAGGACGGAAGAAGAGAACCCGAAGCATCAATCCTGAATGGGATATGCTGGAGAGCGGAAATGGCGAGGGGGATCTCGTCCTTATTTGAGAATTCAAGATCGGAGAATTGGCGTGCCAACCATCTGCTGTTGAGGCGGGTGATGGCAAGTGAATATCCTGCCAGCGCCGGAGACCCGATCGCCATAAATACAGAGACAAGGTTGTCGAGGCGGTCTAAACGTTGTTGAGTATTGACATTCAACCACTTATGAAGGACCACATACCTGTCGCGCCAAATGGCAATTGAAAGATCAGGGCGATCCAGGGCAATAACCAGGCACTAAATCCTTGGGAGAACATGGTCCACTTAAACTCTCCAACCCCTCCACCACACGTCTCCACGCATTGGTCATAAGTGATCCTCGTAGGACCAGACTGGCCGGTTTCGCTCGCGAACTTGGCTCTGCACTGGTCCAACCTGACCGCGTCGACTTGAATAAATAGACAGAGAAGGAACAAACAAAGAAGCCAAGATCTGACTGCGGACGCGGACGCGAGATTCGTTAGCATCCATTGACGGATGAGTCGGATAAGTCGCGTAACGGGGCCCACCTATCCAGGGTCGCATCCAAAATGATACAGGATATTATGTGGGGAAACGGTGGATGTTATATGTTGCAGTGTCAGTGCGGTGGGGAGGGCGAAAGGGGAGTTAAATGAAGGGGGAGGACTCTCACTGACCTTTAATCCCGTTGATTAATATACACCCGGCGTGGCTGTCCATTGAAGTACCTGGGAGTCAGAGGGGATCAAAACACGAGGCAACGGATCGCGGCCAGACGCGAGCGTCACTTACCGTTTATCCCCTTCGTGAACTGGCACGAAGCATACAAAGCATGGGAATAGACTAGTCCCCGTCATACGACATGCTGCGAGTCCCACAACAGAAATGTTGATGGAAACCCACGCGTGACGCGTTCAATAAGCCAGTTTCAAAGGCATGCCATAGTAACTTGTTCCATTGACTTTTGCGCATTCCACTCACAGTGAATTTTGGCGGTGCAGATAAGCAGCCGTCGCAGCTCGAAGGGCTTACGTTGTGTACCCGGCTTGTGAACCTATGAATCCCCACACTCTGTTGATCTGGCTGTGCCTGTGGTCAACGCGGACGTCGATCAGGGAATTGACTCTCCGATCAGAGGCCCTCCATCGACGAAATTCACATGCGTTCAATCGCCAGCGGCCATACTACTTTGGAGGTCGTAACAATAGGGCCGCGTTTCAAGAGGTCCTTGAAAACCGTACAGCTTGGTTGATGAGGTCAAGTAGAACCCAAAGTATCCTTCAGTTTTGCAACTGATAATATTGGCAACACAACGCTGGATCATTGGTTCACGAGACCATTGTGGGAACATCCCCCGTCCACCAACCCCGACCACCGCCGGGGGCCGGCCACTGAACCGACGACTCGGCGGTCGTGCGCGCGTCCAACTAATCCATCCTATCGGCGGCTCGCTCCCGTGATCTTCGTAGCCTAAGGTACCGCATATTCTACCCACCACTGTCAACGCCGTATCCCCACGCAAGGAACATGTTCCCTGTCGTGAACTGCTCTTGTCCAGATTCGAATAAGGCATGTCACTGAAAGGGACGGAGTATGTACCGGGATCGTCGTCTATGAGTCAACCCACAGAGAAAAGATTCGCGTGCCGGAACGCTCAACAACTTCTGTGCGAACAGGGATAGGGATCCTACGAGCACTGGCAGCGGGAATCAAAGCCGATGGGCTACCCACCAATTCAGAATTCCCTCTTCCTCCGGACTTGAGGCTAGATTCTAGCCTCGCCCTCCGAAGCCCTCGCGATGTGATCCCAAGAATGGACACACGACAACGTTCTTTGTTGTTTTTTTGATAGGATGGACTGCGGGGTGCGAGACCATCAGGCTGGGAACCCTGAAGCTGACCCACTCTCCACGTCCATTGGACTTCTTCGAAAGAGTTAATCAAGCTTCTACCCCCCGATTCATTTTGTGAAGCGCCGTCCAGCCGGATGAAGTTTGAAATGCCGAGCGCTACCACTTGAATCCAGGATAGTGGCGGGCCATCAGCAAATCGTGGAAAGTACGGCAAACCGTTACACCCGGCTGTCGGCGCTATAATCTAGCATCAGTAGTGTAATTCCCCAGCCACAGCTTATAACCCGTTATAATGGTATATATTATCCGGAAATCCTCGAAATCCTGATGAAGCCTCGCAACCGGTCATCACATTATTACATATCGCCGGTAATATGTGTCCTCTGACAATCTATATAAGTGGTTGTAATGGAGCGTATCTGTCTACGACTTCCGCAACCCTGACAAGAGGTTACAAGTCCCAGAAGACAGTATAATGCGGTGTGCATACTTGTGGCGATGGCCGAGCCACGCAATCCCTATATTAGGTCCCCTGTACCCGCGCATGGGACAGCCGGGTCTTGTGGTTCACACATCGGATAGCGGGACTTATAAAAGACAATGATATTGTGTAGAATCAACGGACATCAGGGGTTAAAAAAAACTACGAGGGCAGGTTAGATGACCGGTGGGCTGACTCCGTTGTTGTCGCGGGACCCCTTCTCGATGTGTCCCGGATCACCTTTTTCCCCTCTGCACGCGCCCCGCGCCAGTAGTCTGCAGGTGCGGCGTAGCGCCACCGACCTCACCGTGGATCTTCGCGCGAATACTAGTGCAAGACAACAACAGTGCGACTCAAGCCAGGATTTGACCGGATGGTTCTCAGGCCGGTGTTCGAACGTTCGGGCCTCAGAGGTAGGATGTCACAGCAAGTCTGGTGCTCCTTCACCCCAGGTCGGGCAGGTTAGATCCTGGGTTGGCTGTGAGCAGTGCAGGTGAGGACGGGTCTGGGCAGGCTGGAGCAATCGTCGTCGACGGTCCCACACCTCCCGCAGGCTGGGGTTCCAGAAGGATGGACCTGGGTCCAATTGTGGGCTGCGTTGGCAACGTTGGGGTGGCGTTGCTTACCAGAACCCCGAACAGCCTCGCGGAGTCTGGGCGGGTCCTCGTCATCACCATTGTCGTTATCAGGGTCCGGCCCCAGGAAATTTCGATCATCCTCTTTTGCGAGATTGTGCCACGGAGGGTATGAGCCGACGAGAACCTCAATCACCCCAGGTCGCCTCCCAGATTGCGAGCGAAGCCCTGTAAAACTGAGTAAGTGTAATTCTCGCCTGCCTGCAGAAAGAAAAAAAATACGCAAGCCCTGACCGCCTACAGTTTTTATAGGGTCGTTGCCATTGATCCCACTGCGGCTCCCGTGTTCATCATCAGCGTTCGCCTTTTACCATTGCGCACCGAGCTCTGTTACTTTTACCTACCTGTACTTATACCCCACCTTATCTTTCGACTAGACCATTGTATCACCTGCGTAGGTTAGATAGTAATCTGGGTGTTTATGTTTGGTCATGTCTGGGGTGAACCACTCGCATTTGTTATTATCCGGCCCACGCTGCCCACCAGGTTCACCTGAGCAAGTGTATTGAGGTTCCTCCCCCATCTTCAGGAAATGTGGGCGGCCATCCCGGGAGTTATATACCCTCTAATCTTTGGGGAATGGGATATTAGTCAGTGTAATCAGCGATCCGAATAATGGTAGGTACTCAGAAGTAAATGTATTCTACGGCGTAGCTCCCAGAGGAACATCCAACTTGTTATCACTAGCAACGCTAGACAACACACTGGATTATAAGATTCGCACGAGGAAGCGACAAGGATATCTATTCAATTATAATTGTCTTCAGGAGTGCGGACAACGAGATATAATCCATTATATGCCCCTGTCGAGGAAGCAGTCCGATCACTGGCGCTGCACGGCGCTGTCAGAATTTCCATGACTTGCTGATGGCACCGCCCGCCCGTGTACTGTCGTAACCTTGAAGGGCCGATCGAGTATCCTGAATCCGGTGCAGATAGATGTGAGTTCATATCACACATCAAACGTGAGAGCGACTCCTTTGATTCGACGAGCTCAACTGGAGCAGCTACATTGGAAACCCAACATTCTCTCCTCCCCAAGTTCGCAATATCTTCTTTCTTCCTTGACCTCCTCGCTTGAACACACATTGCTCGTTCCCTCAGCTCCCCATGGTTCATACGGATTCGTCGCCATCTAAGCAAAACATGGTCAAATCATCTGATCCACCAAGTAGCCAGTGATTACAAAAACATACCTTGAGAACTTTGGCCAAGATCTTCCTCCCACTCACAGCATCCTTCTCGACTTTCGCGATCACCTCTTCCAACACCCACTGCCGCAGTACGAATCGCGGGTTAACTCCGTCCATCTCCTTTCTCCGGAGCGCATCGACCTCCTCCTGAGAGCCAGAACCCCATTCCTCTCGTTCCTCCGAGATACGACTGGAGTACCTCGTAAGCCAGGTCCTGGAGACTTCAGACGCCTTCACTTTGTCGAGTTTTTCGGGGCGTGGGGTTGACTCCAGGAAGTATGATATGAAAGCGTTAAGTTCCTCGTCGTTACCCTGCATGAAACCGGGTCGGAAGGCGGACAGCTTCCTAAATGCAGAATGGAAGTCGAGATTGTGCTCCTCCATCAAGTCAAGGAACGGTTTGAAGATATCAGCATCGTCGGATCCGAGACTCCTCCGCAATCCCAGGCGCTGATGAAGGTGTTAACGATGCGTCGAGGCGCAGCCACGAACACTGGATACTCACGCGACGGAACAACCTTGTATACTCCTCGTCGTACGTGTCATCCCAGAGTTGTTCCACCTCTGGTTGCACGCTCTCCTGGCCAGTCTTCGACCACTCTTCCAGTTTCCTCTCGTCTACGTTCGCCCAGCCTTCGGAAATAGCTTTCCCTCGGAGCTTCACTTCCGCACCAATGATTGGAGCCACAGAGCGAAGTAACGCCTGTACAGCATAAAATCTAAGAACGAATGTCAATGTCGGCCGTAGTCGATGTGGTGCTGCCAGTGACGTACACCATCACTGGTTGTCGCTACAGCCAAGGTAAAAAACCAGTCAAGGTTGATGCACAAAAGAGGGGCTCACCTTATACGAGTACCGCCCCTCCTCGTCTGTATGATTACAAATGTGCCAGCGGTCGAATACGTCCATGAATGCGTATGGTCCTAGGAAAATATTCAACGCCCAGGAACAACTACCACCAAGGATTACACACCGTAGTCAATTGTCAAACCAAGAATCGACACACTAGGATGGGTTAAATCAAGCCGAGCCCTTATACAGATACTACTCACTTATCCGTGTTGATAACACCGTGCATAAATCCATACCTGGAAGCGTACATCAGTCTTCGCCCACCAAATGCGTCGGAGGAACGACCGCGCACACTTGCCAACCGGCGACCATCTTCGCATTCCTCTTTGCTGTCTCGAGAACCAGCTTCTTACCCCAAGCAGTCCTGTTCTTTCCTTCCCATTCGACGCCTTCCAGCCTCAACACTCTCCTGCCCACCCATTCGCCCAATATGCGGAGCGCTTCCCAATGAGGTGGTTGTTGGTGCCCGCCAAAAAAGAATATGTTAGAAGGAGGGTTCAACGCCTCGAAGGATCCGACACGGAGGAAGGAAGGTGCCATCCGAGTCGCGATGCAGGCCGCTTCGACACGTTCCCGCCAAACCTCGATCCCGGGAAGGGAAACCAAAGCCAGTGAACGCGAGGTCGGAATCCCCAACGCGTGCATAGCTGGTGTGACAACACTTCAGTCCTCACTGAAAGCGATTCAGGAAGCGTCGCCATACCTTCAGCTGCGAGAAATTCGCGAATTGAGGACCGCGTGACCGCCAACCCGTCGGCATTACGAGCGTACGGCGTTCTACCTGCTCCTTTCAACTGGATCTCTGTGACGAGTTCCGGATCGCTCGGGTGGGGTGTGGTCACTGGGGATCGTAAGAATAAGAGAATGAACTTTGGGATTGAATTCCAGACTTACAAACCGAGATAGCACGGCCATCTCCCAACTGACCAGCCCAAGAACCAAACTGGTGTCCGCTGTACCGAAGAGACCAAGGACCTGACACGGGATTTCCATTCTCGTCGAACGGAACGATCATAGACCGTCCGCTCAAGACGTCAACGAGTTCCTGCCGAGCAGCGATCTCCTCTTCCGTAGCTTCTGTTGACCGGTTCTCTTCCTCAGAAGGTAGTAGGGACGGCTTCCCAATGACAGACAATGCATCCCCGACGTCCAATTCGGGAACGCAGTCGCGCAACCCCGCTTCCGATAGTCCGATGAGGACCCTCTCCGGGTCTCGGTTGCTCGACGCGAACTTCTTGTATCGAGACCCATGTGCGGCCGGAGGCAACGACTGTTCTTCCAAGGGTTCCAACTCAGCCAACTTCTTCTCGATATAGTTCAGTCGCTCCTCGTCAGTGGCAGGCGGATCCGGGGGCTGCAATCGGTACGGGAACTGCACTGGCAACGGGGAAGTAAAGGAGAAATGGCTCTGAGCAGATATGGCACGAGATCTCCTTTGGATCGACGGTTTCTCCTTCAAGATTTCGAGGAATCGAGGCG
>Ga0307513_10003249_pt1 | contig 22154 bp, 21 predicted proteins | sample 15_EM_MG_FD_202174 | JGI IMG/M metagenome (GOLD analysis project Ga0307513, IMG submission 202174) | Populus trichocarpa ectomycorrhiza microbial communities from riparian zone in the Pacific Northwest, United States - 15_EM | ecosystem: Host-associated > Plants > Roots > Unclassified | place... | reverse complement strand
TTGACCTCTTCCCGTCCGAGGAGTATTTTCACCACTCCCTCATGTCCAGACAAAGCGGCATACGAGAGCGGCGTCCGGCCAGCATCACCTGGCTTGTCGGGATTAACCTCTTCCCGTTCGAGGAGTATTTTCACCACTCCCTCATGTCCAAACCTAGCGGCATGCGTGAGCGGTGTCGAGCCGTAATTATCTGGCTTGTCGAGATTGACCTCTTCCCACTCGAGTAGAGTTTTCACCACTCCCGCATGTCCATTCTGGGCAGCCCATGCAAGTGGTGTGTGGCCTGAAAAATCTCCCCCATCGATATCATAACATCCCATCCCTATCAGAGTAGTCACAACTTCAATAATTCCGAAGAACGCTGCGCAGTGTAGTCCACTGAATGGGAAGAAAGCATCAAATTCTTTATGAGCGAAACCCTCTGCTCGCGCTAGAAGAAATTGGGTCGATATCTGATCATAATTCCCCTTTAATAGCTCCAGGGCAAGCAATCTTGCACAGTCAGAGAGCTCCCTTTTCGCATGAACTCCCCAGTACACGGAGCAATATTCCAGAAATGGCATGGCCCGTGTATCAGGAGAAAGATAGGTAGAAAGGGCTTTCACCTGTTTTGAACTCAGATAGGTCAAACAGATTTCCGCCATTGCCGAGTGAGGTCTACTGAATATATCGGGATGGCCGGAAAGATACTCCTGGAGAGTAAAGTGGACCAATCGCACAGTTGATGCCTCCTTATCTATAGCAATAAGTCCTTGACAGCAGCTAACCAATGTCGACACCGAAGGGACGTTGTCGATATTGAAATCCGTGGAACCTAGCTCGACTGCGAGGGCGTGGCAGAGCTCATTCGCCCGTAACGGCCGTTCTGCATGACTGATCCACAACAATGCCGCCATCCCGAGTCTCGATTTATCACCATCTTGCGCCTTTATCCGCGCGATCGCCGCACCATAAACACCCCCCAACTCCGACCCATCCGCAATTTTCCTTAGCTTTTCCCGTCTCCGATAGATCGTTGATTCATGCAATATTGCCTCGATATTTAAGGAAACTAGTAGAAACCTAGATATCTGTCAGTGGATGATGTAGGGTGGGATTCTTAGTATCATTGCCCTACGTACATTTCAGATACACTCTCGGGAATCTTCTCCAGAATATCTGTTATCAGACTCTCATCCATGGCATCCGGAGTTTCATCCTCGCCCAGCCTTACACGAAGGTATCTGATAATATCCTCCTTGTTAGGACATAGAGATACACTCGCCACATGTCCACCAAGACGCCTTTCCATCTCGGCCCGAATATGGGGCCTCCCAGTGATGAATATTCGTGTTCCCGGGGACTTCTCCAGGATTTGTTTTAGTGAATGAAGGATCTTGACTCGGTGTACCGCCACACATTCGTCAAGAGCGTCTATGCACACAAATGTGGGCTGCGAGGATGTGATGGTCTGTAGCATCTTCACAATATCAAGAAGCTGCGGTTCCCGTCCACCAATGGCCCTTTTCTGCTCTTGAAAGGCCCGTGATATATCTTCTGGGATCGCTTCCATCCCGCTAACTATCTGTTTCAGCAAGGAACCCAGCATGGCTGTGGCAGACTGCTCCTTCCGCGCCGCAAAGTCAAAGTAAAAACACGTAACGGTGGTGTTTTGTCCTCTAGCTCGGTCGCACAACCTATCCACTACCAGCGAACTAACATCGTGGCATGTTAGCACTACCTCTTCTCTCCCCAAGAATAATCTTTATTACGGTACCTAATAAATGTTTTGCCAGCCCCTGGATCTCCATAGCCAAACAAGACAGCCTTATCACCTTCACCTTCCCCACTCCAGTCATACCAACTTCTGAATTCTTCGGTTTGCATGAGCCATTCCCCAATGTTGTCGATGCGGCGCTCTTGAATATCCCGATGGCGTAGCCTGGGCTCTAGAGGCGACAGCCAGGTTAGGAGTTGAGACCGATCGTCGGCAACAGTGTACGAGTAGTGCGACACATTATTAAAGGAGTTTGTGTTAAAGGAGTGAGACATTTCCGCTATTGTGGAGGAGATATTGAAGGTTCTTGGTTGAAGAATTTCTGGGAGCTGAACAAAAGCGGGGGTCTTCGACTCTTCAGCCTTTTTAATAGACGCGGGGCTTCCACACAAGCCACCCAAATGTGGCAAAACAATGTCGCCTTGATGCGTGCCTTATGTTTTTGCCCCCACTATACTCGAATACAGTACACGATGAGAAACCCGCAACAGATCACCACGTAATACACCACCGCACTCCCCGTAACCCACACTTCACAAGAAACGCAAACAATACATCACCGCCAGCAGAATCCCAATCCACGAACTATCCATGAAGTATCTGCGGGAGAGCCTACCGTATACCCCCCCCCCCCCACTCTGTTACAAGGCGAGGAGTCCCCACCTCGCATTTAGGCCCAGTGCCGAACTTGAACCCGTGACCAACCAACCTAACCTAGCAGCGGTACTAGAACACGCCGGCAATGGGGCGCCGTTCGGCACCCAGACAGAAGCCAACCCCCACCAAAATCGCAGGTTCCCGAGCTACTTTCCCTCGGCAGACACCTCGAGCCTATCTTTAGGAGCTTTTATTTATAAAAAAAAATAGCACGTCCAAACACAACACATCCACTCCAAATTCCCATCTCAAGTTTGTTCAAGTACGATAGAAGAGCTGTGGACACACGAACCGAGTAGGCTATCGCAATACTTCTTTCCAATATATGATAATACAAAACCCGGTCTTGGCAGGTGCGATATTATACCTTGGGAAAAGAACATTCAACTCTTCACTGCTGTGCTCTAGCAGAATTGAAGGGACAAATAAATAAAAAAATCCCACACTTTTTTACATGGGTGCTATTCTTGCGAATTACTTTTTTCTTTTCCTTGCCCCATAGTGTTTTTGGTTACGATATCATAGCTCGAAAACCAGCAATTTTGGTGTGTGTTTCTACCTCCGTCTGGTTATGATACTACGGTGAACGACGCCTGCGGAGTTGGCGGCTGGCGGTATAAAACGAGTGATTGCGCATGACGAGTCTCAGCACGTGACTTATGATTTGTGGGAGCTTTTTTGCCTTCTTCCTCTTCCTTTCTTTCTTTCTACGAGTGGGGTGTGTGAGTTTGGTTGTTTATTGTCCTTTTTGCTCTGTAGGTTCTTCCGGTTTCAGGGTTGAGGGTTGGGGGTCAGGTTCCTGCCGGAATTTTGGAAATGTGTTGTGGGGTATTGTATGATGAGGTAGGCTGGATAGGTTGGCTATCATGAATGCTTGGGTGTGGTGTGGGGATGGTTTCTTTTTGTTTCCTTGTTTTGGTTGTTGGGGGGTAAACTTAGACAAGCTGACAAGGTGCTTAAGAGAATCGTGATGGATGGGTGGGTGGATTATCGGCCATTATTTATTTCTTTGCAACAGTTCTAATTCAGTGAAGGAGCGGATAGTTACAGAAACAATGTGTCGGATGGCTGGGCGTGTGCGGAGCTCTTTGGTAAGCACTCGGTACATGCCTTGCGCTTACATCATACCTTCTAGGGTGTACCGATAGCTTTAATACCAGCGTCCGTGTTAACCACCAAGAGTACCCTGCCCAACACAAAATTTAGTGGTTCCGAGGTACTTTGAAGGGGGGCCGCCTACTCTTTTATCCTCGCTCCCAAAGCCAAATCCTCGTGACAGCTTCGCCGGGGGGTTCTGAGGGATTTCTGGGGCGGTAGGCTGGAAAGACTGGTTTATGGACTAGTTTATGCCATACTACTCCAATATCCGAAATCGAGGGAGCGAAGTGTCGGTCGCTGTTCGTTGAACATACCGTATGATACCACTCTCCACCAATCATGTATAGCCTCTCACTTTCCACCTCTTCTATTCCTCTTGCTGCCTTTCAGACCCTCACCTGCAACATTACCCAATTCAAGAGTTTTGGCCCCTCCCATTCCCTCTCACCCAGTTTCAATTTCTCCATCAGGGCATATTCCGGCGAAGGGCATAAACAGATCATTCGCAGTGCCTCTCCTTTCTATCCATAACCCGATTAAGTCGCTGGAGGCGGCCCATTCGTCGGAGGCGACTGTGGAAGCTCCCTTATATTTTGGAAGTTAAAGTTATGCATCATTTCACTTGTTCTGTATAATAGTTATACCAATTTATAGAGTTAATGCCCCGGATCCCCCGTCTCAATCTAGCAGAAGTGCGTGGAAGAATAGAGACATACGTGTGGGAAAGGAGGGAGATATGTGTAACGATCATGGACCGACCAAGATGCCTTTATTGTAGTTTATATAATATTACGATACTCCATTTTTTCTATCGAAATCCGGGTATCAAGCCAAATAACGGAATTTATGATCCACCGTATCATACCTTTCCCACCTCCCCTCCAGTTAGTTCCATCCACTTCTCGCTATACCATTTACTACAAGATCAACTATCCCTCAATTCGCAATTAGGACTTGACACGACCCTCTCTAATCCCCCTTCAACCCCTCGTTTCCCTAGCATCATATCACTAACTCTTCATTTACACCCCCTCCTCTCAAAGAATCATGCAAAACCCCACGTGGCAAAGTATCATACACAAGTAAACTTACCCAACACTAGACCTTCTGACAACAGCAAAAATAATCCCCCCCCTCCGTTACAGACCAAGCTCTAACTTACTATACATTTTAAATAGAAACCCATAAATTCTCACTGGACTACCAAGCGAATCCTGGGGGGGGTTAGGAGGGTATATGTGCATTCCCATCTAATGGGATTTCCCCCCGTTTATAAAGCGTGATGTCTAAGGACAGTCGCCATGGGAGACATACTCCAAGAGGAGAGGACGGTGGCTATTTCCACGAGGCAGTGGTTTAAATGGTACTGGGGATTACTGCTCGGCGAGATCTCAGCAGCTCTACCACCCGTTCATGGCCATTTTCAGTAGCGAGCGAGAGCGGTGTTCGGCCAATAAAATCTTGCTTGTTGGGATTAACCTCTTCCCGTCCGAGTAGTATTTTCACCACTTCCTCATGTCCAGACAAAGCGGCAAACGAGAGCGGTGTCCAGTCGTAATCATCTGGCTTGTCGGGATTGACTTCTTCCCGTCCGAGTAGTATCCTCACCACTCCCTCATGTCCTTTCTCAGCGGCATGCGAGAGCGGTGTCCGGTCGTAATCATCTGGCTTGTCGGGATTGACCTCTTCCCGTTCGAGGAGTATTTTCACCACTCCCTCATGTCCTCCCATAGCGGCAAGCAAGAGCGGTGTCCAGCCGTACTTATTTGGCTTGTCGGGATTGACCTCTTCCCGTTCGAGGAGTATTTTCACCACTCCCTCATGTCCAAACCTAGCGGTATGCGTGAGCGGTGTCCAGCCGTAATTATCTAGCTTGTCGGGATTGACCTCTTCCCGTCCAAGGAGTATTTTCACCACTTCCTCATGTCCGGACAAAGCGGCATGCAAGAGAGGCGTCTTGCCTTCATTATTTGGCTTGTCGGGATTGACCTCTTCCCGTTCGAGGAGTATTTTCACCACTCCCTCATGTCCAAACCCAGCGGCATACATGAGCGGTGTCCAGCCGCGATTATTTGGCTTATCGGGCCTGACCTCTTCCCACTCGAGTAGAGCTTTTACCACTCCCGCATGTCCATTACGAGCAGCCCATGCAAGTGGTGTGCGGCCAGAAAAATCTCCCCCGTCGATATCATAACATCCCATCCCTATCAGAGCAGTGACAACTTCAGTAATTCCGAAGAATGCTGCGCAGTGTAGTCCACTGAATGGGAAGAAATCATCAAATTCCCAATGAGCAAAACCAGCAACTCGCTCTAGAAGAAATTGGGTCGATATCTGATCATAATTCCCCTTTAATAGCTCTAGGGCAAGAGATGTTGCGCTGTCAGAGAGCTCCCTTTTCGCATGGACTCCCCAGTACACGGAGCAATATTCAAGAAAGGGCATGGCCCGTGTATCAGGAGAAAGATAGGTCGAAAGGGCTTTCACCTGTTTTGAACTCAGATAGGTCAAACAGATTTCCGCTATTGCCGAGTGAGGTCTACTGAATATATCGGGATGGCTGGAAAGATACTCCTGGAGAGTAAAGTGGATCAATCGCACAGTTGATGCCTCCTCTATAGCAATAAGTCCTTGACAGCAGCTAACCAATGTCAACACCGAAGGGACATTGTCGATATTGAAATCCGTGGAGCCTGGATCGACTGCAAGGGCGTGGCAGAGCTCATCCGCCCGTAACGGCCGTTCTGCATGACTGATCCACAACAATGCCGCCATCCCGAGTCTCGACTTATCCCCATCTTGCGCTTTTATCCGCGCGATCGCAGCACCATAAACATCCCCCAACTCCGACCCATCCGCAATTTTCCTTAGCTTTTCCCGTCTCCGATAGATTGTTGATTCATGCAATATTGCCTCGATATTCAAGGAAACTAGTAGAAACCTAGATATCTGTCAGTGGATGATGTGGGGTGGGACTCCAAGTGTCATTGCCCTACGTACATTTCAGATACACTCTTGGGAATCCTCTCCAAAATATCTGCTATCAGACTCTCATCCATGGCATCTGGCGTTTCATCCTCGCCCAGCCTTACACGAAGGTATCTGATAATATCCTCTTTTTTAGGACATAGAGATACACTCATCACTTTCCCGCCAAGACGCCTTTCCACCTCGGCCCGAATATGGGGCCTCCCGGTGATGAATATTCGTATGCCCGGGGACTTCTCCAGGATTTGTTTCAGTGAATGAAGGATCTTGACTCGATGTACCGCCGAGCATTCGTCAAGAGCGTCTATGCACACAAATGTGCGTTGTGAGGATGTGATGGTCTGTAGCATCTTCACAATATCAAGAAGCTGAGGTCCCCGCCCACCAATGGCCCTTTTCTGCTCTTGAAAGGCCCGTGATATATCTTCTGGGATCGCTTCCATCCCGCTAACTATCTGTTTCAGCAAGGAACCCAGCATGGCTGTGGCAGACTGCTCCTTCCGCGCCGCAAAGTCAAAGTAAAAACACGTAACGGTGGTGTTTTGTCCTCTAGCTCGGTCGCACAACCTGTCCACTACCAGCGAACTATCATCGCGGCATGTTAGTACTAACTCTCTTTCTTCCCTCCCCAAGAATAATCTTTATTACCTGATGAATGTCTTCCCAGCCCCCGGATCTCCATAGCCAAACAAGACCGCCTTATCACCTTCACCTTCTCTCCAGTCATGCCAACTCCTGAATTCTTCGGTTTGCATGAGCCATTCCCCAATGTTGTCGACGCGGCGCTCTTTAATATCCCGATGGCGTAGCCTAGGCTCTAGAGGTGACAGCCAGGCAAGGAGTTGAGACCGATCATCGGTAACAGTGTAGTTGTTCGACACATTATTAAAAGAGTTCGTGTTAAAGGAGTTAGTGAGATATTGAGACATTTCCGCTATTGTGGAGGAGTTATTGAATATTCTCGGTTGAAGAATTTCCGGGAGCTGAACAAGAGCGGGGGTCTTCAGGCTTTTACATAGACGCGGGGCTTCCGCACAAGCCACCCAAATGTGGCAAACCAATATCGCCTTGATGCTGCCTTATATTTTTGCCCCCACTATACTCGAGTACAGTACACGACGAGAAACCCGCAACAGATCACCACATAATACACCACCGCACTCCCGGTAACCCACACTTCACAAGAAACGCAAACAACACACCACTACCGGCAGAATCCCAATCCACGAGCTATCCATGAAGTGTCTGTAGAAAAGCCCACTGTCTGCCCCCCCACTCCGTATCATACCACTAGGCGAGAAGTCCCCACCTCCCGTTTATCCCAGTGCCGAACTTGAACCCGTGACGGACCTAGCCTAACAGCGGTACGATACCAGAACACGCCGGCAATAGGGTTCGCGGGGCACTCAGACAGAAGCCAAACACACAAAGATCGTAGGCTCCCGAGCTACTACACCTCCGCAAACACCTCAAGCCCATCCTAGAGAGCTTTTTTAAAAATATAGCACGCCCAAGTACAACACATCCACCCCACTTTCCCATCTCAAGTTTGTACCAGGATGATCGAGAGCTGTGGACACACGAACCGGGTAAGCTGTCGCAATGCATTATACCCTTCCAATATAATACAAAACCCGGGTCTTGGCAGGTATCATACCTTGCGAAAAGAACATCCACCCACCACTCTAGCAGAGGAATCCCACTCTTTTTTTACATGTGTGCTATCATAGCGAATTACCTTTTTCTTCTTCCATATACTGCTTCTATCTATGGCTGTTAGGTTATGATATCATAATTATCATAGCTCGAAAACCAGCAGTTTTGGTGTTTGTTTTGGCCTCTACCTAGATTAGCGGTATTAATTACTATTAAACGAGTGATTGCATATGACGATTCTTAGCACGTGACTTATGATTTGTGGGAGCTTTTTTGCCTTGTTCCTCTTCCTTTCTTTCTTTCTACGAGTGGGGTGTGTGAGTTTGGTTATGCCGTATCATACTTCTTGTTTATTGTCTTTTTTTGCTCTGTAGGTTCTTCCGGTTTTAGGGTTGAAGTTCGGGGGTTAGATCCTGCTGGAATTTTGGAAATGTCTTGTCGGGTATTATATGATGGGTTGAGGTAGGGTGGATAGGTTGACTATCATGAATGCTTGGGTGGGGTCCGGGGATGGTTTCCTTTTGTTTCCTTGTTTGGTTGTTGGGGGGTGGGCTTAGATAAGGTGTTCAAGGGAATCGTGATGGATGGGTTATTGAGTTAACTTATTATTATTATTTTTGCAACAGTTCTAATTCAGTGAAGGAGCGGATAGTTAAAGAAACGATGCATCGGATGGCTGGGCGTGTGCAGAGCTCGTTGGTAAGCACTCCGTACATGCCTCACGCTTACATCATAGCTTCTAGGGTTGTACCGATAGCTTTAATACCAGCGTCCATGTTAACCACCAAGAGTACCCTGCCCAAGACTAAATTTAGTGGTTCCGGGGTACTTTGAAGGGGGCCGCCTACTCTTTTATCCTCGCTCCCAAAGCCAAATCCACGTGACAGCTTCACCGGGGGTTTCTAAGGGATTTCTGGGGCGGTAGGCTGGAAAGATTGATTTATGGACTAGTTTATGCCATCCTACTCCTTCAATATCCGAAATCGGGGGAGGGGATTGTAGACTTTTTCCTGGGGGCCGTAGTAGGAGTAGGTTCCGGTGTTGCGTTTAACGTCTTGCTGCTGCTACTCCTGACTTGAGGTGCCCCATGACCCTGGTGAGATGGGGAGGCTAGGTGTTGTCTAAGCTAACTCAGCCTGTGAGGAAAAGAGCAAGTTTAGATGAACTATTAAATCTAAGGGAAGTGCTAGACTCAGCAGTTTCCCTCTCCGAAAAGGGTCATACGTAAGAAACTTGAGAAGGTACGAGGTTTGTGCCAGGGAATAGTTAAGATTCTAAGTGAAAGACGGTGCTATCGATGGCGTTAATATCTGTCCAGAGGGCAATTTATCCGCAGTGAATAGTGTTTATTTTTATCCTCAGGCCGCTGACGCGATCCAAGAGCTGTCCAGGTGGGTTCGGCCGGTCCAACGGTCCCGGGGTTTGTTCCGGACGTTCCTATATAATGTCAAGTGTGCATTTTTTGTTAGACCACCGCTAAGGTATCGGGGCGGAGTGATGGGAGCAGGGCCTAGGGTGCAGAACGGAGTCGGTGATAATCCAAGTGTGATTGCGTGTTTTGGGTAGGACTACTGACGGCTATTATAGGTTTTTAGAAATCCCGCGTCTCCAATTGGGGAATTCCATCTCACCATATCAGCTAGATTAAGCTTCAAGGTATTAATGTCCGCTGAGTCAAGTTGGATCTTGCTTTGAAAAAGTGCGATTAGGGGTTTGGTAGTTGAGAGGCGTGCCGAGATCATTCACAAAACTGGGATTCGGGAAAGGTAGGTTTTCCGAGCGAGGGAAATGTCAAACGATCTATCGCTTCCATGATCTATATTCTGAAAAAAGCCGATGCCACTTTTTGTGCCGTCGTTCCTGCAGTGGTTCTGTTAGCATGCGGTACGCAGTTAAAAGGGGTGGTATGGTTTGTTGATGAGAGCACTTGCAATAGATTCTCATCATCTCTATTACCTCCGCTATTACTCGACACCTTGCATCCAGGACTGCAGTGACCCAACCGAGTTTCCCACCAAAGGTTCTAAGAAGAGCCATTGGTGACTTTTAGAGGCTTGTGCTGTTGGTAAAAATCACCCTCCGAGGAATTAGAAGTTTGGAATGCTCGTGTTGAGCACCTAGATAGACGTCTCGGTTAATTATATTTCCTTGGGCCTCTAAAGTCACCTATCGTGCCGTGTTTCTCGGGTTTACTTCACTATGGGTAAGCTACATCTCGAATGATAAATTGCCCGGGAAAATATACAGAGAAAACTTACCGGGGCTGAGAAACATTACGGACAAGGCGGACCCAACCCCCCCTAGTACACTATCTTTTGACTATGGCCAGTGCAAACACTCTCCCCTCTCCAACTCCGTCACTCCTCTGGGCAAATTGTGTCGTTGCATCATTGGATCCTAATCCTCTCAGGCCGCGTGAATCGAGTGATGCCTCATGTTGCAAAAGTTCCGCACACAGGGATTTCTCCGCAAGCACCTCCGGGCCAAACACGTATTACCAATACCCCTCTAGAGCCTAAACCAGACATTAACTATCAGCGCTGTCAATCGATACCTCTGACAAACGCTGTATTCCGCGGAAACGGGTTGGACGTTCTTGATTTGGTTCCTATGTCAAGTGCACAATGTCAAACAAATGAATGAATAAACGGGTTAGATTGAGGGGAGGTGGGTCTTGCGCTGTGATGTGTCACTGGTAGCTCGCCGTATTAGATGCCCCGACCTCGAAGAACCTTGTCTCTGCTTTCACCTCAAACTCGAAAACTCGAGGCCGTGCAAAGCAGTTGACACTAACCAGACCCTATTTGGTCGGATTTTCTCTTTTTTCTGCCCTTCGAAATGGAGAAGCAAGGATCTTCTGGGAATCTCGATTGGAAAGCACGATCGCATTGGGCAGCTTTGGAAGGGCTATTTTGGTCAGGTTTGACTGGAGGAAGGCTGGTCATGGTGGTTGAGCTTTTGCATGGGCGATGAGTAAAAATAGTGCACTCGACGAGAGTGCGACATGGTGCATCGAAGGGGATGGGCTACCGCCACTGGCTGTGCACGTCAGAAGCTTGGTAGGATACCTGCTCCAGCCGGTCTCAATTTGGGGTTCCGTAGATAAGGTGATTTGCAGTGGTGGGGGTTCACCGCGGTGGATGCATTGTCTATTACCCACCAAAAAGTGTTTTTGTTGCTTCCACATCGCTATCCATGATCGATTAGACTTGGTAGAAGCTTGGTATCCCGGGCTTATGGTGTGCTAATCACGCCGATAAGCCTTCCCTGCCAATTGCCAGCCTCCGTGGGCAGTGTCTTCCCGTGCAAGAATTTGAGGAATTTTGAACGGTCAGCACACAACTCGGTCTATTTTTTTTATATTTATTTTTATTCCACATCATGATGCGTTCCTTGTGCCTTGCGTTAGGTAAGGAAGGCGACAGGTACGAGTGCACATTTCTAAACGAGCTCTCCTCTCAGCTGCTCAGCTGAATACTGGGTTGCTGACAATTCACCACACTTACCTCCTTCCAGGTACCGTGCAGCACAGACCCAGCTGAATAACTCTAGGGCCTATGATAATGGCAGATTCTCATCTTGAATGCCAAAGAAGTAGCCGTGCTCGAACCGTTCCGCTCTTTAAGGTAGAAGACACATCCTCCATCGCGACTAGCGAGTCCACATTGTACCATGCTCGAGATGTCCATTGAAGCAAAAACTGCACGATACAGCGGGGTTCTCCGCTCCGAGAGTGAGTAGTATGGCGGAACTAATCACCCATCTAGTGGCCTGTCGTGACCCCGTAGCACCGCATACATATAACTATTTAGGCTCATAGATGATCACTCGAGGGGACAGCCAAGTCTCGACCGTAACACTTAATCTAGATGGATAAACTATCAACATATGCGTTCCCGTATCGCAGGCTATCTATCGGCCATCTGCCGCCTTTCTAATCGATAAGGGTCAAGTACACGATGCAATTGCACTGCACGCGACCGCGAAATCGACTCGGATGCGCTCGACAGCTGGACCAAGATAGAGGCACTCAGCCCCAGGGTGGAAAATATAGTTTTCCTCGAACGCCAAGTCTCGAAATGGATCTGCCTGGTATGCGACTTGGGGCAAAAAAAAGCGAGGTCCTCCAACCGGCTGGAAAAAATTCGCATCAATGTTTTCCCACTCCGGGGCTGAGTTCCTCTGTGGAGCGCAGTGGGGTAGAGTTTCAAAGAACTAAGGTTGGAGGTGCGACGTTGCACGGGTGGAGGTCTATATTTAGCCAACACAGCCTCAAAGCCAAAAGGCCGTTCCGTGAACTCCCAGACACGGGATCTCTCGTCACGGACAGATGATTATGATGGGCGAGGACTATTATTGGAAGTGTCAAGTGGAGAAAAAGAAACAAACATCACAGTTGGCTAAACGGCGCTTGTGCAAGTACCTCTACTAGTATTGGTACATACTCGAGCGCAGTGCACAATGCGATACCGCATGCCCTAACGGCATGAAATAAGATCTGGGGGAATAGAGGCCTGACGGGGGGAGTTTTGAGATGGGGCTTCCTCTCATGTGGTTACATGGGCCACGCGCCGGTAGAGTAGGGTGTCGTCTGGATGGTGAAAAGAATGATGCGATCAAAAGGCCTTGGTGTCAGTCAAGCTGGGCCAGGTGGTTGATGATGATGTCCTTTGCTTTTTCGTTGTTGTTGAATGAATGAGACTGTACTCATACGAGTACGATACGGGGCTTCAACAGCGCATGATGGTGCTTCTCTTGCCTGGCGGAAGAGGAGGTTTGAAGTTTCCTAGCCAATCAACCGTCTGACACCGTTTTTGTGATATTTCTTATTTCTCTTGGCCCACAGCGCGGATGCGGTAGCGGTACAAGCACTGCACCCCAGGGTTGCATTTGGTTGTCTTGTCTTGGGGGCTTCTCTCGAGGGCTTCTCTCGATCCTTCTGCCCTACCGTACTGTACCGCCCTCCCGGAGAACTTGAATCCGAACAGTTCTAGTCAGCCTCCTCCCCTCCTCCTCCTCCTCCTCCTCCTCCGCAATAACTTACTCCCTTGAGAGGACAAGGAAGGAGGAGACCTCCGGCATTCACAGTATTCCCTGGCATCAATTGGGCTCATCTCCGGATTTCTCGGCTGCTACCCTGCATTTATCCTCTTTTCTCTCTCTCCTCCTGCCTGCTTTGCTTCTCACCTCGAATCGCACCCGTGCAGCACCTCGCGACACGCGACGACCTCAGAAGTCGGCCATCGGCCAATCACGCCGCGGACTCCCTTACCTTACCACGGTTTCTCTCGTTTTATTTTCTTCTTTTTCTCTTCCGTGAAGGGTGTTTGCTTTCGTGTTGATCGAGGAGGGACCGAGCGGGTGCGCTCCAACTGATTGGAAGAGCGACAGGCCAGGCGACTTGATTCCCATCCGTGAGCAGAAATCGTACCAGGGATCGGAAGCATTAATTCGTTAAGCTCATCAATCGAGAATTTTGAGACAACTAGCCAAGCGACACCAGCACAGCCTCCGGTCACCGCGCTTTCTTCCTGCAAAACACTGGCGAAGAAAGGATAAACCCCCATCGACAATCACCACCGTGTCCGACATCACATCTTTTTTATTTTTCTCTCCCCTTGGGCCTGGCATTAACTTGCCACCGAAAGAGTTAGGCCTGCGGTCCGTCGCTACTGCTTCCGTTGGCTGTCCTGATCCATCATTTCTCGCTTGTTTCTTTGGGGGGTGACCCCGATCGTCAGGGCTGAGGTGAAGAAGTGAAGGAGGTGAGGGGACTATTTTTAGTGGGGGGAGGGGTGGAAAGGTGAGCCAACTTGTAAAGAGTTCCATTGAGCCCGTTCCTTTCTATGTCACGTCACTAGACTGAAGGGAGGCTCTTGGGAATAGACTGACCAATCTACCTTTGTCCTCGTTATCGTTTTTTACACTTCAGGCACAGTACAGCGAACCGTTGTCACGATGTCGACGGAATCACCGTCGTCGTCGCTATCGTCACCGCCGCCTGGCGCCTCCTCGACAAAATCGATACAAATTTCACTTTCCTCTCCATCCACTCTTGTTCCGCGTAGACCACGACCAAAGTATACTTCTACACTTCATCGATCATCCTTATACTACTTGTTTCGTTCACCCTCCGCCTCATACCCTTTCATGTTACTACTCTTTACTATTGCCCTGTTCGCAGGCTCGGCACGTTCAGTTTTGATCAGTACTTTTGATAATTGCTTGGATAATGACATAGTACATTCACCGACTCATTTACAATTTCATCCGTTGGTAGTTGCGGCTGCGTTTGGTACCAAAGACCCGGACCTTTTACAGATCACCGTTTGGGGCAACGTTACGGGGCGGAGTACTGCCGAACCTGGGAAGAGGCGGCGGAGGGATTTGCGTGGGAGTGATGGGAATTTCCGATCCAGGGTGGGGGATTGGGAGGGCGATGAGGGGTGGTCTTGGCTAGAGGCACGCCAGGAGGTTACGAATGGAAGCGACAAGCTAGGGACTTTGAATTGGGGCCTAGCCAACTTTCGAAATCCAACGTTTGACACCAATATCCGGTACACAAATTCTGGTTCTATTGTTTATCAGGATTCAACTTGGGGGCGGGATTTTGTTACGACTCTCCAGCCCACGGTCCAGATAGCATCCTTTAACACACCGGTTGACCCAGCCTCCCTTTGTGCTGGTCCTGATAGGACTGATAATGTAAGCGCGTCTTGTCCCATGAAGTCGGCCATCCACATTACGTCCAACAGTGACGCGCACAATTTGACGGTTTTGATGAGGGAGCTTCCCTCATTTACTTGGCAGCACCAGTTCACTTCTGGGTACAGCTTTGCCAGTATCGACACGACATTTACTATCATTTCGGGGAACAGTGCTAAGACTAGAATTGGCTGCATTCATGTTGAGACCACCCCGATGTTGGGAAAGTCTAATGATGCAGCCCTGACATGGGTTCCTGCAGGAATATTAGCTTTGGTTGCTCTTGGGACTGTTCTTGCGGCTATGTTGAATCCCTGGGTTGGGACTACCGATATCTTCCGGTGGAGCAGCAACTATGGAAGGGATGAGGATATGATACGATTGGTTACCCCGGGATTTGCCGATTGTCTCCAGTGGTTACAGTTTTTCGTTCTTACCGGCAGTTTGTCGCTTAGCTATCCCGGCTTTTACCAGCCTGTTGTTTCCAGAGTCGCTTGGAGTGTTTTGCTATTCAATACTAGTTTCTTTTCCCATGCCCCGATTAGTCAACAGAGCTGGGCTGGTGATGGCCTTTACGCTCTTGATGCTACCGCATATGGATTTGAGAGAGTAGCTCAGGCCGTTGGATTGCAGACGATCGATGATATATGGGTATGCGTTATCGCATTCTTCGGTGTTGTGGCGATAGGAACGCTTGTTATGCCCCAGCTATGGTTTGCTGGCAGGTGGATTATAAGAAGGGCTATAGGGCATGAGGAGGGTGATTTGACCAACAAAAACCTGCCGTTCACTTTTGGTATGCAAAATAATGCGGGAGTTGTGGGGCTGGAATGCTAACCATAACTTGGCTATGTTAGGAATGCTGAACCGCATCACATATACCTACTTCCTCGCCCCGGTTTTAGCTGCTTCCACCTTTGTTCTTACTACTCCTGGTCGCGGTAGCAATACTATCGTTGCCCTTGCTGGCGCCCTGGTATTTGTCATTATCGCGGCTGCTGTCCTGCTCACCATTCGCATCTGGAATCACAGGCCCCGGTCCTCGTTATTTGATGACCTTTCTACTTTGCTCACGTTCGGGACATTCTACAACACTTATCGGGAAAAGAATCTCAAGTTTTTCATTGTTCAATTATTCGTCAACATTGGCCGTGCGATTGCTTTCGGAGCACTTCAGCCAAGCGGGATTGCTCAAATTACCATCTTGGCCATTTGTGAGATTGTACTAATTCTTACAGTGTGCGGAATCAAACCCTATGCACCAGCAACATCCATGAATGCTTGGCAAACTATCTTTGCTGCCGTTAGATTACTGACCATCCTGCTTATGATGGCGTTTGTGCCTAGTATGGACGCCCAGGACGCGGCAAAGAGTTGGATAGGATATGTCATTCTTGTGATCCACGCCATGGTGCTCATATTTGGCTTCTTCTTCATGGCCGTACAAACATTGTTAGAGTTATTTATTCGGGGGTGTGGCGGCGCTGACGAGGGAGAGGCAGCCAGAGGAGGACTTGCTAAAGTAAGTATTATTAAATTTTGTACCCGTCCCCCCAATGTGTCTGGCTGTGACAAGGTGATTCCCGCTGTTGTGATACCCGATCCAATCGAACTGTATCCACAGCCGCCGCGATTGGATTTAGAGGTATGACGGTATCCAGAAGTGAACAGTTGGTTTCATCTGATATTACTTACTGTACAGAGGATGCGAGTGACTTGGAAGATTGGACAAAGTTCCTAATCTTCATGTTTATAGCCATCGTCACAGACTGCTTTTATGCTTTATGATTACGTTTTGTTGGAGAGATATACTAAGAGTATTGTTTGCATCAAGGTTTTCGGAATGCGTCAACTTTCTCGTCGTAAACATAAACAACATCGCGACTCAGGCGACCCCAGCATCATCAATATATCAACACACGACGAGCGTAAACTGCCATCCACCAATACTAGGCCGGCCAGAGCATCTCATTCGTATTCCGGGAGCTCAGCTGTATTGCTCGGAGGCCCAGGGATGCCTACGGGGGTGCCCGGAACGATGGACTTTAGTAGTCAGAGTAATCATCACCACACTGGAAGCGGAAGTACCGGATTTACGCCTACAACACCCGGAGCTACTGGCAACTTTCCCTATATGGGTGCTGCTGCGGGGCCTCCGCTGGTGTTAGATACTGGTGTCACCGCTGTACCTGATCCGTATTACCGCCCACCGAGAGCGAAGGGAGGGACGTATGGCCCAAAGAACCCGGGTGGGGGTAGTGGGAGCGATAGTTATTCGCCTGGGGCAAGGAGCAGAGGGAGTTCGGGTAGTGAGATGTGGGGAGTGGCTAATGCAACGGGTGGAGCGCAAAGGAGCTCTCAAGGGAGCCTCCCAAACGGACCAGAAGACCTATGGAACCAAGGACCGGGACCTGCCTCTGGGACTGGGACACCACAAGGCGGCGTGGGAGGTTCCGGGGGACTCCCGGGGCCGCTGGCGCACAGACATACAGATAGTTCGCTTACGGCCGGGAGCGTCAGAAACAGCGCACCAATAGATTACGCGGTGCGAGAAATGGACGGTTACTATGGGGTGCGCGGACCAGCCCTTGGCGGTCAGCCCGGTCGACGATTAGGCACCGGACCAGCGGATCCTACTGGGCCCGTCGCAGTAACAAAAGGCTGGCTTTGGAAACGTCTGGGCTGGGGATTTGGAGGAAAGAAAGAACGAGGCTTCACTGTTGTCCGCAGTAGCCGTGCACCAGAGGAACTGCAGGATGCCGAGCGAGAAGCCAAGGGTATAGGCATGGCCGTCACAAGCCAAACCCCACCAGTCCCCGGTGAAAGCGACGACAGTGACAGTGACAGTGAGGATGATGCCGGTGACGTGGAGGAAGCTGGCAAGCGTTCTAACCGACAGAGGCGAAGAAAAACTCCATCGCCAATAGGCCACTTGACTGGGCATTCCAACAGCCGTCGGAAAAGTCTATCACTCATCAGTCAAAACACAGATTCGGATTCAGAAGGCGATGGCGGGGGTGAAGCTGTAGGACCTAGCTCAAGGATGTTGGAGAAGCAACCGGCTGCGGCCTATGACGGGTCTAATAACATCGAACTCCGGCACCAAGGCAGTATCAAACCCCAGGTCCCGAGAAAGTCTTCTAAGAGAAAATCAGTGACTTATTTAATGCCCTTGAACTCCAATCCTCCGGTTAATCACTATTCCCCGCCACAGCAGTCGCCACAGCAGCAGCAACTATTGCAATCGACTAGTCCTCCCGGCAGCCCGATCCAGGCTCGCCTTCTGCACCATCCTTACGACCCTCCGCCGCTACGCCCATCATTACACCCTCGCCATCCCCAATACGATACGCGGAACTTGACTCCCGCACATCACAACAGTAGCCCTTCCGGCCGCCTCCCGTTCACTGCTGCCTCTTCTACACAGGAGGGTCAGGAAAGTACGCACACGAGAAGTATTAGCACGAGTAGCAGCCTACTCCCGCCGCCACCAGAGATTACAGCTGATGATAACGCACTGAGCCGCCCGCCGTCGGTGGGTACCGTGCATCGGTATAGGATGGAGGATTCGTTGAGGAACTCGGACGTGGTTGAGGGGGGAAGGAGTGGGAGTTTGGTATCTGAGGGGGGTGGTGGGTGGAAAGGCGAGGGTGGATGGCGGTGATTGATTGGTTCCTCATTTGTCTTTTTGTGTTCTCGTGTTTCCTTTAGGCTAGGAATGGTAGGGATTGTATGAATATGTTCTTTAATTCTCCTTTTGATATTCTCCCCCCTCCCCCTCTCACCCTTCCCCCCAATTCCCTCTTGTTCCTGTTCGCCGTTACTTTTTTTTTCCGCTTTACTCTTCTGACACAAACTTTACTACACTTCCTTTTTTTTCTTAATCATCTTTCAAACTATTTCTTCTGGCAAAAGTGGGAGTACGGACTTTTTTTATCCTAACGCAGCGGGCTTATGTTTTTGGGTGCTAGTGGGTGGGTGTATTAGCTAGGCACGAGCGCTCTGGGGTGGGCAGGCAGTGGGAGCCATGAGTGTATATACATGTAGGGAACATAAGCGATTTTGGATTTCTATTATAATATTTTCCCATTCGTGATTCCTGTTGTAAGTCGTCTTAATCATGGGTTATCACTCGCTGTTATTCCAATCCTATGGTTCGGTTTGTGTAACGGTGGTTATATCATCTTTAAGGGAGGACCGGAAGAGGCCCAAATCCGTCTGCTAGATTCTATAGAGGGAGATGAAGATGGCTGGGCACCACTCTCGTTGGTTGTAAGGGTACACTACCCTCCTCGAGAGACGCCGGTATGATATCATGCCCGGGAAGGCGCCTTGGCATAACTCCCCAATGCATTACAAATCTCGCGCTAACTAGAGGGTGACTGCAAGCCCTGACAGCCCTAATTTCTGTCTGTATCAGGAAGTAAAGCCAAGAATTATCCAATGAGAGTGTATAAATACCAGTGTTTCCTTGACTCCTTCCCCTTCTTCTCCACCAACAGCACAGGGGGAGGAGCGAAACATATGATGGGATGGGGAAGGATGGTGGAGTTACACTCAGGTATGTATTTCTTCAGTACTTTGTGGAGGATTAGGATTGACGTGAAGGCACTCTTGCCAAACACCACTTTCATTTACTACCTCTTTAGCACAGCATCCTGCTTGCAGAGAAGAGAAAACAAGGTGAGATTTCTTTCCTGCAAGCTGCAGTAAACTACTTTTATATCTGAGTTGGAAGCTGGTGAGGAGATTTTCTGCTGGTTTCTATGCTTTACCCTAGTTTGGCCATGCTACCAGTTTGAGCATACTTGCTCTTATTACTGTTCACTCTGGTAACTCAAAAAACTTGTATTTCCTGCTTTACAGTGCCCCAGCTTTACAATTCTTACCTCTTTCTTTCTTTCAACTAAATTTGTATTATTCCAACTCTATACTTTATTTTACCTTCCTCCCTCCTATCTTAGGCTATCTATCATCTATTTTACTCTAACATATTTCATGTCTTTTACCATCCTTTTACCCCAAGCATAATATGCTTACAACTAATCACACACTAAAGTTATTTTTGCAAACCTTACCATACTTTCTTGTCTCACACTTGATACTACTATTTACTATATTTTATATTCAAGTTAGTTGATTCCTCTCTTTCTCTCTTCAAGTTCATACAACTAATTATCTCTTAGATTTCAGAATCCTCTTCCCCTATACTTGAGGGTTTTTAATAGAAGTTTGGGTACTTCTCACTTGACAAAATTCAGAGGAAGAAAAACTGGCTTGATATTAAAGTCAAATTAGAGATTGAGAAAGCCACTGGCAATCTCATTTCAGTGGTATGTATTTCTCTATTCTTATTCACAAGAGGTTTAGAAACTCTTGAAAATGATAGCACTCATATATTAAAACTGTCTTTTGACAAGTTAAAGTTTACCAAAACTTTTAAAAGAAATAATCTTAAGATTAAAGAACTTTATCTTATAATATACTATAATTTTGATTATACGTTAACAGTATGAGAGGAATGACTAGACATGATCTTATTCAACTTGTGGTTTTTCCTAAATTAATATATTACGCTTACAGGTATCAAAACCAGTTCATTTACTAGAATTTACAACTAAGAGAGAAGATAAGGAAGAAATTAAAAACTAGGTTGGAACTATGGGAAGATACAAACTGCAAAATATCTCTAATATAAACTGAGTTTTACTAGTATATTCTGGGAAAATAAAGCTGTACACAATGGGAATCTATTGAATGATTACCTTTTAATAAAAGGTGGAAATATTACTACCACTTTGATATTCACTTATCTTTATGCAATCATGGGAAAAAGTATTTAGTACTATCTTAGTACTGTAATGGTTTAAATTGAGCTTTCTTAACTTGCAGTTTTCTTGCCTATTATCGAATAACTTAAACTAAATACATAGCTAATTATGATCTTGGCTTGAAAGGTTGCACAGTTCTCCAGGGATGGCTGTTGCAGGTTGGGCAGACAGGAGGCTCTATGTAACTTAGATTCTTTGGATTTTCTTACATTTTCTTCCCCTTCTCTCATTATCACGACTCATGAAGACGGCAACCATCTCTAGAAAGGAACATAGTATAATGGAAGAACTGTTCTGACTGTTGTTTGAGCAAAGAAAACTGGGTCTGTTCTTAGTTAGTTCGAGAGCCTACTAGGTTAGACTATCCTGTTGTGGGAATTTTCTCTCTTTTGTGTGGTTTTACTAAATTGGTTTTACAAGGTAGTCTAGTAAGCTTGAATTGATTCTGACTTGTGTATTACTCTCCCTTTGCTACTTAAACTTTCTTGAAAGTGACTATTATTTGTTCATACTTCCAACTTTCTGTAAAGTAGGTACTATTTCCTGGATTTTATTCTTTTCAATACTAGGTTTCCCCCACACTGAGATGATGGTTGTTTCAAATTACTCATAATAGTAGAATATAAGATCAATGTCCAAATCATAAACAAGTATTTAAACATTGTTGCAAATCCAAGTAGATATTCCCACAACTGAGGCAAGTAGCTTCAAAAGACTTTGAAAAAGTCTTATTATATTTTGAGAATACCACTTAAGAGAAGTGGATAAGAGATTTGAAGCTAGTAGAGCATATAGACTGCTAGAAATTAGTTGCTAGCTTAGAATAATATTTATTTAACCAAGTGATGAAATTTTTGAATACCAGGAGATGTGAGAGTGGGAACTGGAAAAACCGTTATTGTTTATTATTTAAAAGATAAATCTTTCATTTCATCCAAAATTAAGGTATTTAGATAAAGTTAGGTAGCAAATAAGATAAGCAACAGGAAATAATACAACTTACCATATTTAAAGACAATCTTTTATAAGTAAAGTTCCTTTTATTGTTTTAGAAGAAAGAAGTTACGGCTACAATTATGACTAATAACTTCTTATAGTCAAGTTAGATTATGGTTAAATTTAATCTGATTGCACATCGTAACTTAACTAATATATTTGAAGAGCTAGAGTACATCAGCAAAAACGGACCCTGCGTCTGATCCGTCGGCGTTGCGTCCTGACGCAAGCGACGCATCTCCTGCGTCCCATGCGTCCTGTGCGTCCTGACTTGCGTTGCAACGCCCCGCCACATCCCACGCTTCCAGATGCTACCTGGCAACGTTCCTTGCATCCTGATGCAACCTGGCGCCCTCCCTACGTCTGGACTACCCCAGACTCTTTCTCTCATCTCTTCTTTCTCCTGATGCGGCGATAGCTCCTCATCACCTCTTCTCCGCGTCCTGACCCACCCCTCATCTCCGCTC
>Ga0307513_10003248_pt1 | contig 22164 bp, 29 predicted proteins | sample 15_EM_MG_FD_202174 | JGI IMG/M metagenome (GOLD analysis project Ga0307513, IMG submission 202174) | Populus trichocarpa ectomycorrhiza microbial communities from riparian zone in the Pacific Northwest, United States - 15_EM | ecosystem: Host-associated > Plants > Roots > Unclassified | place... | reverse complement strand
CCTATACCCTAATTAGCTGCCAAGAAATGTTGAAACCCATATTAACTGAGACAAGAAGATCACTTCGCAATACACACCTTAAATTAACCGCTCTGTACGACGTCCAATTATTCGAGTTCTTACGGTATTGTGTGGCTGGCAGAGACTCTAACTGCCAAAGAAACCCTCAGGCATTATTCTCCTGCATGTTCCCTTCGGTTTCCGGAAGTTTTTTTCTTTTCAATTATTTTGGCTGTTGTGATGCAATAGAGGTTAAACATCATTGAATTTGCGAGGCACATTTTGAACCTCTAGTGCCATGAGTCAACCCGAAAGTTGTCTAAACCTTGGAATTTTCTTCCTTCTTTTCCCCCTTGGCCCTCAAACCAACGTTTAAAGGATTGTTGTGGAATTGGGGTTGGATTTGACAGCCTAGATGTCGTGTATTCCTTCATTCTTGCCTTCCGACTGTTGGGCTCTTTATCAAAAGTGGTTTCTTAATTGCTCACCCATCTCTCAAGCCCATCCTCCTGCCCAATTCGGACTGATGGCTGAGTACTAGCCATTTTCAAAAGTATCTGGATACCTTGGCGCTGGGAGGCTGAATCAGTTGATGGCAGGGGAAACCTTTAACCAGTACATCTAACCTTTGAGTGAGTTATATGGATTTAAGGTTCTGGTAGTGGCACTTGCTATTGTTATTAGTGCTCCTGTTTAAGGCTTCCTCTGGCCAGGATCGGGCACGAATCTTGGCCCCAGACTAACCGTATGCTTTTGAAATCGGCTAGTGGGTTGGCGATTGTAAGTTCCGATTTCTCTAGCAGACTCAATCTTTTGGGAATGATAGAAAGCTTCTCCTTTCCCCTGAGGTTCTGCCTACAAGGTCCTTCCTTCTCCTCACTGTAACTAACCCCTCTGGTAAGACCCCTCCAGAGGTAATGGAACGGTGCCGGATCCTCAAAATAATACGCTTGAAACGAGGGGCAGCCCCAATTCTGAATATCATAGATGGATTGTCGGTCGCTATCCAGTTCCATGAGGGATGATTCTGTTCTTGTGAATTTGGCAATCTTCAAAGGCTTTGGTTAGAGAGGTGAATATAACGTTAAGCGGAGGCATCTTTTCATATATGTATTCTTAGTCAGTTGCTGCTTCTCAAATGGTGGAGGCTGTTGCCCGCTGCTGCTGGTACGGGGTCGAACGGTCTTTGGCGCTTCTCGAACAGGTAATATCCGGGCACTCCTCTAGATAGGCAAAATAAGACCTTGCGTTACTGTAAGAACTTAAACGGTTGGGCCATGCGCGCAAGTATTAGGACGTTGGAGCTGCCTCTGCTGGTAAGGGTTGGTGTTGATATTTATTCGTGTTCTTGCGCCACATCTGCAGGCCCGCCCCGCCAAGCCTGAACTGCACCATTCCGCTCGGTAACTTCCGACCAGAACGTTCTCAAAAAATATCATACAAGCAATAAAAGAACCACCCCCACCACCGCCTCTCCCTCCCCACCACCGCCAATCTCGGACAAGAAAAAAGATTGACAGAATACCGAGACATAAGATGTCAACCCCACCAACAACCTCGACCTCCGCCTCCCCCCCGGCAAAGCGTCAGAAACCGGCTAGTGGCCAACGTACTGGCCACCGCTCCGCCTACCGCTCGGATCCAACCCGCCAGGGCCTCCCACAGAAGAAGCACTACCGACAGCGCGCGCACGCGAATCCATTCTCGGACCATCAATTGGTGTACCCTCCGTGTCCGCAGGACATGGACTGGAGCAAGCACTTTTCCCCCTCTCCCACTACCTCCACCTCCGAAGAGAAAAAGGTAGAAGTAGCAGACATCGGCTGCGGCTTCGGCGGGCTAATAATCTCTCTGCCAAAAGTCCTCCCGGGAGTACGCATGCTAGGCATGGAAATAAGAACACAAGTGACTGAATACGTCGACGAGCGGATCCGTGCGCTGCGACGCTTACAAGGCGGAGAAGTCTACGGGGACGTCGGGGTCATCCGGGCCAACGCTATGAAGTTCCTGCCCAATTTTTTCGAAAGGTCTCAGCTACGGAAGGTGTTCTTGTGCTTCCCCGATCCGCATTTTAAAGCTAGGAAGCACAAGGCTAGGATTGTGTCGTGTGTACCCCTTTCCGCTCCCGTGGTCGGAGGTTGTGTGGTTGCTGATGTGTGCTTAGGCCTACGCTGGCGAGCGAGTATGCCTACGTGCTCGCGCCTGCTGGTATCATGTATACCATCACCGACGTAGAGGATTTGCACCATTGGATGGCGAAGCATTTTGATGAGCATCCGCTGTTCGAGAGGTTGACTGGGGAAGAGGTCGATGATGATGTGTGCGTTGCTGTGATGAAGACTGATACTGAGGAGGGGAAGAAGGTTGAGAGGAATGGCGGGAGGAAATTTGTAGCGTGTTGGAGGAGACGGGTGGATCCGGAGTGGGTGGAGTAGGGGCTCTTTTTTTTTGCTGATTTTTATGTAAGGAACGGAAGCATTGACGAGGCGGGGTGTACGGTATGATCGATTGGTTAATGGCGTGCTGTGCTGTGCTTGTGTAGGGCGGTGTACGAACATATAATATCACATCCCCTCGAACTTGTCTCTCCCACACTCATTCTTTCCTCCTTGTTGGCCGTACTTCGTACCCTCCCCAGAAAATCCCAAATCTAAATAAACCAAATGAACCCCCCCCACGGGTATCCACTCCCACGATAAACCGGAAGATCACCGCCCATCACTCGCGAAACACAAAACCCACACCCCCCAGCCCCTACAAAATCTAGAGGACACAACTTCGTCCTATAATAAACCCCGCTAACCTAGTCTACCGCGAGATGGAAGGAAGTATGATAATAGGGAAGAGTGGAAGACCCAACCAATCAACAGTATTAAACTCGACATCGGAAAGACGCATACACACACGTATGCAAGGGCCCGGTGCAGTACTCAAATACCCAGCACAACCTACCACTCCTGGGAGGCGCCATGCGCGGTGGCTGGTAACCACTCCGGCGGGCCATATCGCAACCGGATGTGTACAGCCCGGAGACATTGCGCGTGATCCGGCCGTTTAGAACTCTCTCGGTCGCTCATTAATCTACCGTATAATACAATACCGATCCGGCATTCGCGCGCTGCTCGTGCTGTATTGTGAAATCTGCTATGGGGATTGTGGGTATTTGCTGTGTGGTCTTGTGAGGTACTGGTGCTGCGTTAGGAATGTTGGGATTGGCTGAGGGGCTCTCACGCGGCACTCTTCTTTGCGCGAATCTAGTAATCCAAGACTAACCCCTATTGATGACAACGGAGCAGCAAGAACCTTTTCCGGATATACCTCGGGGCATTGTAAACCTCTACCGCGATTTGTTTTTACTAAATTGGGGGAAGGGAGGGGTGGGAAGCGTCCCCAAGGGTTGGTGTAATAATAGTAATGATATGTAGCGTTAGGGAAGATATGGGAACTTTACGGAGGTGGGTAACGCATTGCACTGGGCCGGGAAGTGGATCGGGCGCGGACAGCGAATCGGTTTATCTCTGAATCTTGCATAAATCCTCTCTGCGGAATTTCGATAAGATAAAACCTTCAGATTCAGCTTAAAAAAAGGGGAAAATCTAACATAATATGCTATCAGAAATAGCTCCTCCTTTTCTGAATCTCCTCTAAGCATTGCACATCAATTGACATCCAGATTTCTACTTCATTGGCGCATTCTGACCGATCCACTTCCGGGTCCATCCAGCCAGAAGACTAATTACCGAACTTAAGCACATGCTGCTCTAGTACCATGCTCCTCACGACTCCCGCCTCCAACCAATTAACCAAGTCCTCAACAAATCCCTTCGCGGAGAAACATATCAACAATAGCGATTGACGCAGTTTACATTTCCACTGGAGGAAGGGGAAAAAAAAAATTGCTGAAACAATCTCTTCCCCGGGAAGGCTTGAACTTCCAACCTCTCGATTAACAGTCGAACGCGCTAACCAATTGCGCCACGGAGAACTTGCTTGAATTGCCAAGATAAGATTAGTCAACTACGGGGAGAGCTTGTGACAAAGAAGTATCATACCGAACTTGGTTGTGCCGACGACTCCGGTGGAAATGTCCATAGGCTGGAGCGACGGTGGGCAGAATAACTGTGGGGCTGTAGCTCGTGACTGGTATCACGACCTAGCACCCCCCCTTTTTCCTCTCGGGCTGGGAGAACCTTGAAGGTGGGAATGTCGGTATATATTTTAATCACATTGCATGGTATCACGTCGCACTACACTCTCGAAAGCTTTATTCCACCGCAGTACATATTTCACAGTCGACGACCTTCCCTCGTTTATTGCCAATTTCAACTAGCTCATCTATCCCTCTCTTTGGGTTCGCCGGAAGACTTCTGTTGGAAGTTGGGCTCATAGAAGTTGGCTTTGGGCGTTAGGTTCACCGGGGCGGAGATATTGTACTGGGGGTGTTGCTAGTGAGTGAAATTTACTCCTGGAGAGGGAGGGGGAGTGATTTGTGATGTCACGTTGGGTGGAGAAGCTTACTTGGCCGGCACTATCTGTTTAAGTGTGTCTCTGGCGAACCACCTGGATGTCTCGGAGCCTAAGGCGGCCTCCGTCGGACACTGGGTTGCATTCCCTTGGATGATGTCGGGCTAATAGAACCGATGTTAAGGGGAGGGGGCATAAGCTTTGGTTACCGTAGAATCTCGAATAATTGAACAATGGGCCGTGCAGTCAAAAATTCCCTACCTCGGGAAAGGGGGAAAATTGCGGCAAAAAAAGTGCTGCCCAGCTCCTCCAGGAGACATGGAAAAACAAAAAAACACCAGACCTTACCAGAGGAGGCAACTCCAACGACATAGCACATTGTTCAATTATTTTGAGATTTTACGGTAGTTGGGAAATTGGGTGCTTGTGGTCTCTGTGCTGAACGGTGGACTAAAGTGCGATATATCTTTTTAAGACGACTTGGGGCGTGTGTGTAGAGTTTTGTTGGTGTATGAACTTACATTTTTAAAGCTTTAGTGAATGTATGAACATCCCCTCCCTCCCTTCCCCCTTTTCCTTTGGTATGGTAAAAAGATTAGGCGGTAATCGCAGTGTTGTTTTGTCGGTATTCTGGCATTTTATGTCCAGAGGTCGTGATTGGTATAGGCTAAAGCGTTATGAAGACGCAAGTCTCTCTTTCTGCTTAGGTCTGTATTAAGGCTTGATTAATCACTCGATGCCTTACTTGCTGCTGGTGTGGCATGTGGGAGCCCGGCTTCTCGACCTTCTTGGTCGAGTACAATACTCTACTGTACATCTCGCGCCTGGTGCCAATCATCAATCCCCCCCACAACTCCCGCCACTGACACACGTGGTGTCGAAACCCTGCTCGCACCATAGGCAATCCTCCTCTGAATTACCGCTCTCAGAAACAACTACCGAAGATTAATGAAACCTGAGCTCAACATGTGCATATATGCATGTCACAACATATGCTAGCATTGCCCCTTTACGCAATGACTGTATTCTTCGACCTTAGGGAAACAAAGTGGATATAGTGTAACACGGTGAGTTTCGTTGGTGATAGGAGTAGTAAACTCGCGGGATGGATTGGGTGCCATGAAGATGGAAGGCAGGGCAGTTATGATCTTCTACAGGACAGCCCGTTATCCGAATACGAGATGTTGGCTGGTATTAACTGGGTACAGGGGGCATCTACTCTCTTGTGTTTAGCTTCAGTTCCCGGTTCGGAGAAGGTCCGATGCTCAAGGCTCAACCCGGGTTCCGAGGTTCCGCAAGGCAAATCTGGATAATGGCATAAGCACGGTTCCTGTCCAGCAACCTGATTCCATGTCACGGTTGTTCGCAAGCATAGAACAGGTGAGACTTCTCAATTTGGTAGGCATGACCGCAGGAAAGTTGTTATGCCACTCGCGGGAATCTGAGTCTGAGCTTTGATAGCTTGGGGGTCTGAATTCTAGATGGCCCTGGAAATAGAGGGCAGTATTCAATTTTTCCTTCGAGGTTGGGATTTGAAAAAGGTACTCCACTAGTTCCCGAGTGTCGTGCCAGTTCTGACTGATATTTCCTACTCACCAATTTGTGTGCAGTATGTGGGGCTCGAGGATACATGTTTGTTTTAAGTGGATATCATGATCCCCAAAGACCACCACATCCTGGAAGCTAGACTCTCCAAAGTTAGGGCATAACAGATCCAGAATTCGCATTGCCGGGATTCAAACCTGGGACTCCCGCCTCCCCTCCATTGCCTCACTATGTCGGAGCCTGCCCGGGGTGGCGCAAGTGGAGAGGACATAACGAGGTAAAGGGGCCACTCATCTCGGACTCCCTTGGAGTGTAACCTCCTCCTAATTAATGTAACATCACCTGCCATCACTCGGCGGTTTTGATCTCTTCGGGCAAACAGACTAGCACGTTACCCTGTCTGCGTTTCGTACAGTGTATACGAACAAGCCGCGTAAAAGTAAGTATGATACCTTACTTATGCGCGCCTGAAGCTCCAAGCAGTAAACCGATCTTACATTCTCTCACCCTACCTACCAGATAAGGTATATGCCAAAATCTGCCGCGGCAACCCTTCACTCTTGGCTATATAACTCAACCAGTCTATGACGATAGAGCCCACCTTTGGTCGCCCATCACACAGCGCCTCGCCACACACAACAAAACAACGCCGAAATGGTAAAGACGACCAACATGAGCAATTCGGGTTCACTCTGACAACCTCCTCATAAATTCCCGCTAAATTATATATTCAAGTGGCCGAGAATCTCGGATCAATACCTTGTCATTCACACCATTACTGGACCCGGGAACCCCCCTGCTACGTAAAGGCAGTTATTTCGAAAACTTCCGGTTTAGGAAGTTCACCCAGACTCCAAAACTACAACTATATTTTGTTCTTTCTTCTCAAATCATGACACGCGTCATGGTAGTCAAATGTTCCATGACGCAAAAATAGCTGCAATCGAATAACTTCTGGCTTGTGCTAGTGCAGAGCGCACGACCGGGGATCAAATGTCACCGAACTCGAACATATCTCCGTCAATTTCCGTCAATTTCCCCGGGAATTACTCCACCTTCCGTTACCAGGGTACTGGTACCTCCTCCCGAAGGGGGAAGGAGGGAGTAAGTAAGTAAGGAAGGAAGGAAGACCACTCGGTCGTGGTAAGCTCTGTGCAACGGGCATACTTGGATAAGGCGGCTGGCACGATCTACCACTGCGCATAAAATGGATGATCTGGGACCTTGAAACAGAAATAAGATTAAGGTTTTAGGAGAGCCAGTTTGCCTGGGTTGGGGTGAAGAAATAAGGATAGTGTCTTTTGAGGTTGGTAGGTCGAGGTAGGGGTTTGGAGTATTAGGGGGCGTTTTTGTATTGAGTGGTATAAGTTAGATATGGAGTTATCGCATCGAACTGTATCACATCGCTATCAGAGTTGGTGACGAGATTAGATGTCTTACTGTGCGCAGCTGGGGTATCCTATTTTGGAAGTGGTAATGATTTCGCGTTGCTGTTATGAGACGGTCTTGTTACATGATAGTACTAGCGCTCCCCAGACTGCAAGGCCCTCATCCCGCCCTAAACCTGGTAAGACTTCGATTGCAGCTGTGCCTACTAACGCAACTGCGCTAATAACAAACTGCTGTCGCAATAAATTCAAAATAGTAATGGTGATGATCATGGATATGCAAACCTAAAACCCAAGGACCCATCATTGCGGGTAGCCGTTGTCATGGAGTTTTATGGGGTTTATGGTGGATGCAGACTTTGTGATTCGTGAAGTACTGCACGCTTATTTCTTAGAAACAATCGAGCGTTGGTACCCGCGTAAGGTGTTACGCCTACCAAGTCGGAAGGAAACCCCCAGAAGGGAGTGTCTGTTCGGGCCACCTCATAGACAGTCCACTAATGATACTCCGCAACATAATCCCATTCTTAACAGAAATAAACATGGGGAATAAACGTTGATAAATACAATGGGGGGGTATGTGTCGCTCCAAACTCCAGCCACCCCCCCTGTTCGTCCTTCCATCCTTCCATCCAGCGTGTCGCAGTATCCATATCCCAAATCAGTTCATATCCACCATCGTCGTCCCCCCCTCGTAACTGCGACTTCTCACATAGCGTGAAACGCCGGCGGCGGCTTTGGAATTTGATTCATAGCCGTGACCTCTGAGGCAAAACTAGCTTGGGTCTCCGTCCTTTCGAGCTTTCTCTGTGGCCACGGTAATGGCGGTTCCTGCCCATCAACAGGAGTGGGAGACCCCTTCCTGTTGACCAAGGCGACCTTATCCGAACTTCGAGGTAGCACCCTCGCTCGTCGTAGACGTCTCCGTCTATACCAGACGTAAACAAACATGGGTATGACCACCACGAGGGAAATGCTGCCGATGATGCATGCTATGGCTAAACTATCGTCCCAGCCTGGGATTATTGGTTTCGGTCCGGTCTGTGCAAGGCTCGGGCTCGGGGGGGGAGGGGCACCGTCAATGTCGGCTGATACGACGGTTTGGCCTTGCCTTTCTTCGTCTGCGTCGCGGGTTTGTTGGGCACTAGTGAAGGCCGGGCTGAGGAGTGAGAGGATCAAGAGGAAGGATGGGGACAGCAGTAGGGAAATGTTGGGCTTTGACATCTTTTTCGAAGGTAACGTTCGGTGATTGAAGATAGAGTGAGTGAGTCGCAATTTAAACTTGCAAAAGAGTGTTCTGCTTTCTTATCTTTAAACAGCGAAGGCGGCCTGATTTGTTATCTGTGAGGGAGTGGACGGTTCAACGTAATAGAGGAACCCCAAGTACAGGTATTAAAACTAAAGGAGTGTTATACGTAAAGGGAGTGTTGATAGTGGTAATAATAACAGCGAAAGGAACAAGCTCAAGTTCAGAGCTTGGGCAAGAAAGAGCGTATCCAACTCGGGCGCACGGACGGACGAATAGGAACAAGGGAGACGAAACGTAGAGCGTCCGAAAGGGCGGATGGTAAGGTATTTGTTCATTATGCCTTTTCTTTTTTTCTTTCCCCTCCATTCCAGATGTCTTGATTATCGTGGCACGAGCGAGTCAAGTAGAGTGCCGGCAGGGGGCGAATCGTCGGTACTTCCCTTTTTTTCCACTTCCTCCCGCCCCAATCAGACTCTTGGATACCAGTATACTCGAGTAATGTGGTATATTACCGCCTCTTTTTTGCTTGCTTCTCCTCTGTGCCCAAACTAAGCTGCTTACAGCACGTATGAACTCCAAATCAGGTATATAATTCCTAGTACAGCTGACCTTCCTTTTGCCTTCCATTTTTCCTAAATGTGTATCAAAGAGGTCCAGGTTAGCGAATGGCGTGTGACAGTAGCAAGCAGAAACACCGATGCTCGAGTGCTCCAGTGAAGCCGATAGGAACTTGATTTTCGGTATGGGGTACTGTACGAGCTGTCGGTAGCAGGAGGGGGGTTAAGCGCCTGAGCTTTTAGTAGAGTTTGGACACGCTAGCCGAAATTAGGCGGTGCCACCTTCCGGATTTTGCTGGGGGGAAGCTTACCTTGACGACCCGGAAACTGAGACCTAGTGCTCTGGCAGGTATTATAGATGACTGGGGTTCTAGGACCAATTGAAGCGCCAGATATTCTTCTCCTGGCCATCACCATCATAGTGCAGAATACTTCAGGGGAGGTGGAGAGGAACACTAATACCACGATCGACGGATCGACGAGCCATTGCCGCTTCTCGGGGAGAGGTAAACTACCGTAAAAATTGGGAAGACCCAGAATACGCTAGCAGGGGTAAACAAGGTGTGGCAAATCGTGATACCTTTTAGAGGAAATTAAACTGCCAAAAGAGACGAAATTCTAGGGCTTGGGTGGCGATCATGAAAAGTATTATTACCCCTTGAAGCAATTTCTCTTCCGGCGGCCCTTTCTTACCCTTGCTAGCGTATTCTGTGTTTTCCCAATTTTTACGGTACTGGTTCCAAAGTACATATGCCCCAAGTGCATATTATACTACTTTGGAAATCTTATGCAGAAATACGGCAGTAAGCAGCACCGCCCTGTTTTTCCCTCTATGCATAAATCTTGCTAGCGGATCGGTACTATCCCCGGCTAAAATCTCATTCACAGGTAGCAATATCAGTAGCTATAACCTCGGGAGTCAATTACAGCCGCTGTTGAATTAAGTTGCCCATTTCTGAAATCCCAGGAAGAGCTCACCATTCCGCTGGCACATCTACCACGATAAACTTGGCCAGCTTACTTTGGCCTACTCGTGGCTGTTAGCGGGAAACGGCAAAGCAGTAGCAGCAGTAGAGTATAGGTAGCAGGATAGATACCTTTTTTGTTCAAGATCTTCACTAACTCACGGTCGGTGGGAAAAACTAAACGCCATTCGCCCGAATATATCCTGCGGCCCATCGGTGCCCCCGAGGAGCAAGGGGCTGAGACCGCTCCCCCCCCAGCGATTTGGAATTCCGGATCAATGCACTAATGCCACTCCCGTATAGCAACCAAGCAGATGTGCGCCGTCTCATATGGGATTCACCCAGAGGCCTTAACTCTCCGATAGACTTCGTGCGTGCTGCCCCGCGATCGCAGTAGCGGAGGTAGTACGTTATATTAAACCTTCGTAGCATCCTACCCCTCCACATAATTCCCCGTGCTCCTAAATAGAGAGCTCCGATTTTTCCTCATTGTCTCCCACGCCTCGAGCGATCCGCCCTATATACCAGGGGCAGGCCTAAGCTTCTATGGGCGCTTCTCCCGAGTGAGGAAAGTTCGCACTCCAAACCCACAGGAATCAATATCGGTGCCGAATAGAATCAGAATATCTTCTCGCATCACCTCGGTTTTACCGACGCAGCTGTTTCACCACACAAGAGGTAATCTTCATGCTTGTGGGATAAGGTTATTCAGGATTATTCGTTGCTAACTTGGAAGACTTGCAGATCAAAACGACATTTAGAGATCTCAAAAGGTTAGCAGCTGGCATGTGAAGGGTATATTGTTACTGTATATCCTAGCTTACGATTTAATTAAGGTTTCCGCTCATAAGCAGCTCCTGGTAGCATATTTTTGTCCTGCTTTCCTCAATAGAGTTATGCGGCCCCTCGTGAATGACGTTATTTGGGATTAGACCAAGCGGGGAACGAACTCGAGTCTGATGTTAAATTCTTGACCTTCTAAAGGTTCACGAAATCGATGTTACTCGGCACGGCGCCCCCACCTCTTTAATTTTCTCTCCTCGTAAGGGATTTAGTAGTCCTTAGATGCTTGTAAAGGATCATAGACTCTCATTCGGTAATTTCTCGCAATGGATCGGCAACCCCCACAAGACAAGAGCTAAAATAGTGCATAACCGCTTGCTTGTATAGAGATCTCCAAACTGGGGTCAATGGGTCCTCGTCGTTCTTGAGCTGCTGCAGGCTCTAACGTACAGTATTTTAGGAACAGCGCGCGCCTAGATATGCCACGCCACTAAGCCATCGAATCCTACATACAACAGATTCTGGCACAGTATTCGAATGCCATACTAATATCCACTACCGCATGCCTAGAGCTAGGCCCTGTACTTAGTAGTTATTTGACCATTCAACCCCATAGCTGAAAACTCGACGGGCCCTGCTAGCTAGGTATAGAATAGGTATAAGTAGTTTATGGTGGTTATCTATGGTTTGCCGGAAGGCCAAGGGAAACACCACAAAGCGCTAGCTTTAATATAAGATCCTGCCGGTGAATTCATATCCGCAATCCTGGCCACCGGGTTAAACCCTTACCAAGCAATCCAAAACTCTTTCCACCCCGTGCGTCACAGAGAACAAGGTAAAAATCAGTAATCTCTCTCTTCCGCTCTAAAGAGAGAGAAAAGAAAAAGAATTCGGTAAAAAGACACATCTCTACGAAATAGGATATTTTTTAAATGTATTTGTTTATTTGTTTATTTGTTTTTTTTTTCTACAAGATTCAGATTAAAGTAGCACACTCCTCCCTCCCAAGAAGATACATACAACCGCTATTCCGACAGCCATTTGGGCGAGAGAAACACCGCTACGGGCAAGAGAAGCAGCCGCCGAGCGCTTCCTACTAGAGTTAGAACCTCTATCCGATGTGCTATTGGGTGAGGGCAAATCAGACAAGGATGAGCCAGGTGGTGTGATGATATATATCTCGCCGGTTGAATCAGAAGCTACCCAGGTTCGTCCAATATTATCGAAGGCGATACCGACCGGCCTGTGAATTCTTATTAGTAACTATTGAAAGTGTTGCGCGAAAATGCCTACTTACCTAAAGCACTTTTGCGGGCAGCCAGTGATATTACTATTCCACATGATGTCTATCAGAGAGGTGTTTGAATTTCTGGGTGCCTCCGGTTCTCTGCCTTCAAACTCCACTACTGAGACTGTGTACCCGACCGGCACATTCCTATCCCAACTTCCATGGAACGAGATCCAGGCATGTCCAGTTCGAGGGTGAAATTTGATATCCAGAGGTGCCGAATGTGCCTGAAAACTCAAACGGGGGGACCGAAACTTGTCACGACATGTCAAATCCGTGAAGCTATCGTTCATAACCAAAGCGAATTGGTCACCAACACCAATGTCATAGGTTGTGGATTTGAGATCCCTTGGATCCCAGGCGGCAAAGCAGTAAGGATATCCTGGACAATAAAAATTAGGTAACATTCAACAACACATGGCAGAAGCATACCATAATTCGGCGCGTCATAGTGCGGGTTAAAAGCAGTATCACTGAGACGCCCAAGGAAATTCAATTCTTCGGCCGGGTTATTCTGGTGAATATCAACCCCCTCCCGAACGATATCGTCAGCAGAGTTCTCGACAGCCCAGAAACTTCCATGATTATCCTCTCCCATTCCCACAGAATTCCGAAGACCCCATCCGAGAAGGTTGCCTTGTGTTGCGAAATCCTGTCCCTCTGTTTTAGAGAGACTAAATGCCTTGATCATGCACTTTCCTTTGGGAAGGTGTTTGGCTTCCATGTCCAAGTTCCCATCAGACCCTCTAGAAACTAGGAGGATATCCGAATATAATTTGCTGGTAAGGAGTGTGCGGGTGATATGGCCGCCAGAGTCCATTCCGGTGACAATTTTCTTTCTTGAAAGATGGTCTATGGACAAGGTCCTGGGATTATACTCCCATGAATAGACAATGTCTGCAGAACTCGCGAAGCTGATTAAGGCCGTACAAATTTAGTCCGTTAATTTTTTCTTGAAAAAAAAAGAAAGAAAAAACCATATCAGAGTATATACTCACAGTTTTCTACCGTCTTTAGAAAGGGCCAGTCCATGATTTAACTTTAATCCAGATGTATCCCCAAGAAGAGTTTTCCCGCCGTAGACAACACACCCGTCCCCACCCTCCCTAACTTTCAAAACGAAGATCCCATCCGGATCACCAGAAACGAGGAGATTCCCATTCGTATCAAAGACAAGATTTCTTGGGCGTTTCAGCTGGTTCGTCAGCAATTGGTAGGTATACCCGCCAGCTATGGACGGGCTTGGATAGGTCAATGAGGGTCCATTAGTCATGCAAATGGGGTCCGCAGACACGGTGAGGGCTTGTTTAAAAACTATGAGCACCCATAGGAGAACTCTGATGGTAAACATGATAGAGCTTTAGAAATTTCTGAGACTCGTGGAAGTTAAGGTTGGTGATGACGATTGTTGTTGAAAGCTAAGAGCTGAGGCTGTGTTGCAACAAGTATCTAGAGAGCTCAGCTTGGCGTACCCTCATTGGTATGATATCACAAAAAAAAACTAAGGGTTTAACCATAATTTGCGGTGCAAGTTATCGACGAAAACTTTGTTTCGTTTTTTTCCTGGAGAGAATCCCCCATGATAAGCTTCATTCTGCCTCGAAAGAACTACAAAACTATCACAGGTTATATCCCAGTAATCTGAGCAGCTTAGGATCTGTCAGCAGACTACTTTATACATGTGCAGTCACTCGTTGGTTGACATCCAACACCAGCTAAAGCTTGGAGTAAGGGCCACCCATCAGTACGGACAACCAAAATCTAACAACCTCGGTAATCCATAAGGCATCCCTTTATGTGATTGGCCTACTAATCAATTTCTGTGTCTAGGTGAGCGACTTCAACTCGGTGGCGCAAGTACAAGGCCGGGGCTAAACTGCTGAGCAGCCATCTTAATCAGTTGTTCTGACCCCATTAACTCGACTTCTCTTCATCGTTAAGCAACCTCGCATGGCCTAACCCCCGTTGTCCGGATTGCGATTTGACCTATGGTGACAGCTGTATAATACGTACCGTGCAGTGCGGTGCAGTAGCAATGTTATTGTTATGGCAATATTCGCAAGACGTTTTGGGATTTGTTGGGGTGCGCAACAACAGCATTCGACCACTGGTGTTCTACCGTATAAATTCGAGCTAATCCTTGCACTCGGAAATAGGAGCACATCAAATATCGGTGAATAAACAAAACAGCAAATGAACGACGGTACTAGTAATTGATGTACGAAAAACAGCACATAATGCTTAGGGGTAATGGAACACTCACTTAATTGCAACCATACGGGGCTAGAGTAGAATAGGATACTTGAGGCTTACTAGCACAATACTTCAAGATATCTACTAAAAGCCATCTCGTTGATACAGTAGTTAAGTTAGCCCCAGTCCACCTCGTTGTGCCCTCGAGGCTGGTCCAACATTACCAACGGAAGGTTCTTGTACGATATTTCCCAGCCAATTAATTAAGGTGGCCATCGCCATTTGTGCAAGTTCATCCATATACTTCCCCATCCATTCGGCGGTCAGCTATGCATGCGTGAGGGGAGAGAACTCTCCAAGCGTCCCGTGCGTGGTGCGGCTAGCTGAACCCTGCCCCTTCCCTGATTGGCGATAGTCCCCCAGCGTGGTGTTGGCAGAGGACAAATTCTTAACGTACAACAACCCCCTTTCCTTCCTTTCCTTCCCCCTCCTCCTCTTCCTTCCTTCTTCCTTCATCTCAACAGTGTCTTCTATCGACAAATCTCAATTTTACGTTTACTCACCCGATTCACCAATCAGTCATCCCTATAGTCGTAAGTCCTCCATTTGCCTGCCCCTCAGAGAGACGCGTTTTAGGTTTTCCAAGCACTATCCCAGACGCCAACAATCAGCTATCTATTATTCCGTTATCCTTGTGTAACTAACGATTCCCAAAACATTTTATAGAATCAAAATGCGCGAAATCGTCCACCTGCAAACCGGTCAGTGTGGTAACCAGATTGGTGCTGCTTTCTGGTATGAATTCATACCAGATCTATCAAGCCTCACCTAGCGAGAGAGAGGATTCTTACTTGATTCTTTTGAATGTAGGCAAACGATCAGTGGAGAACATGGACTCGATGGGTCGGGTGTGTAAGTTGCCATTTGCTTCCAACCCCCAATATGACCAATGGTGTTCTGAAATCCTATCAGTTACAACGGAACGAGTGACCTGCAACTCGAGCGTATGAATGTCTACTTCAATGAGGTTGGTGTATGATAATGTATTTTTCGATTTCAGCCACACCTTTCTCACTGTTGTGCAACCAGGCTTCTGGAAACAAATACGTTCCCCGTGCTGTGTTGGTCGACTTGGAGCCAGGTACCATGGACGCTGTTCGATCTGGCCCCTTCGGAAACCTCTTCAGGCCTGACAACTTTGTCTTTGGACAATCCGGTGCCGGTAACAACTGGGCCAAGGGCCATTACACTGAGGGCGCTGAACTTGTCGACCAAGTATTGGATGTTGTTCGTCGTGAGGCCGAAGGCTGCGACTGTCTGCAGGGATTCCAAATTACCCATTCGCTTGGTGGTGGTACTGGTGCTGGTATGGGAACACTCTTGATCTCCAAGATCCGCGAAGAGTTCCCCGACAGAATGATGGCTACTTTCTCCGTCGTTCCTTCACCCAAGGTCTCGGACACCGTTGTCGAGCCATACAACGCCACCCTGTCGATACACCAGCTTGGTAAGGACCAGAAGCAGTTGCTTGGATTAGGCAAACACTAACCGCAGAAAACAGTCGAGAACTCAGATGAGACTTTCTGCATTGATAACGAGGCCCTGTATGATATCTGCATGCGTACTCTTAAACTCTCAGCCCCTTCCTACGGGGACCTTAACCATTTGGTCTCTGCCGTCATGTCCGGTGTTTCAACCTCTCTCCGATTCCCCGGACAGCTTAACTCTGACCTCCGCAAATTGGCTGTCAACATGGTTCCTTTCCCACGTCTCCACTTCTTCATGGTTGGATTTGCGCCTCTCACCTCTCGTGGCGCCCACTCGTTCCGTGCCGTCAGCGTTCCAGAGCTCACGCAACAAATGTACGACCCAAAGAACATGATGGCTGCATCCGACTTCCGCAATGGTCGTTACCTCACCTGCGCTGCTATCTTGTGAGTGCTGTCCCCACTCGAACGACCATAAATCGAAACTAACTACTGCCAACCAATAGCCGTGGAAAGGTTTCCATGAAGGAGGTCGAAGATCAAATGCATAATGTGCAAAACAAGAATTCATCATACTTTGTTGAATGGATTCCTAACAACGTTCTCACTGCCCTATGCTCAATCCCTCCCAAGGGATTGAAGATGAGCTCCACCTTCATTGGAAACTCTACCAGCATCCAAGAACTTTTCAAGCGTATTGGTGACCAGTTCACCGTCATGTTCAGGCGTAAAGCTTTCTTGCATTGGTACACTGGTGAGGGGATGGACGAAATGTAAGCCTTATCCATAACCACCGCTGCCACTTTTGAGGTCACGTGCTGATAAGGGTTTTCAGGGAATTTACTGAAGCTGAATCCAACATGAACGATTTGGTTTCCGAGTACCAGCAGTACCAAGATGCCACCGTCTCTGACGACGAGGGTGAAGCCTACGAGGAGGAATTGCCTGCTGAAGAGGAGGCTTAAAAGTGGGATGGCAACTTCAAAAAGTCGGTATGATTTGGGAATACCAACAATGTATTGTTTCGTGTCTTTGAATAAGTTTCGAGCCGTTGATTTGTTGGTTCGATTGTGTTCAAGGGGAGTTGCTATTGTCTTTGGTCTTTCGAACATCCCTCATCTTTTATTTCCCCTCGTATCGTTATTAGCAGCTCTATTTGGCAGCGTCCTTTATTTAATCAACACCTCTACTCTCAATTGCCCTTTGTAGATCCCATTTATCCAATTGGCCAAGGATTCACTTAGCCATTCTCATTTTGCAGCAATGCAAAATGAACCGGCAAAATACCAAGTAAAGTATCATACACCAGAAACAAGAATTCATTGAACACGAGCCGAAATAGTGATTTTTTGCATGCCTGGTTAAGCATCATGCCGTGTGCCGTCTTCGAGAATAAAAATTTTCGCGAAAAGCTTTCGTCTGTTTCTCCGGCGCAAACTACCCTGCATTCAAGGATAAATTTGGGCTCGATCCCCAACGTTCGGCCTGCGGCGGGGTAGAAGCGACAGGTTGCCCCACCAAAGTTTTTTTCTGCTCTGCAGCCTCCTCAGTAGTCCTTCCTTCCATCACACCTGCCCTTCGCCCTCCCCTCTCCCACCGCCCTCCTCCCTCCTCTTTCTTCCCTCCGTTCCTCTCTCCTTTCTCATTGACAGCCACCCCCCACCTGTACTTTGTCTCCAATTTCTCCCAGCTCCTTCGTAACATCAGGCTTTCTCAGCACATTTACATCGACCAACACTAGTACTACCACCGCCACCACCACCATGAGCAAAGAAAAGGTATGCTTGCGGTCACAATTCCCGCTATTTTTCTCATTTCCCACTGCTTCTGCCAGGCACTTTTTCGTCACATATACTTGTTGCTAGTTATTGCCGTGTTTTTTTTTGATCTCTCATTACCGTACTCGACTCCTAGTTAGATTTCCCTTTTTCCCTCTGTTTTCTGACTCCTACAATTCCTGCCTGTCTCAATCTTTTCACCCCCCTCGGTCCTCCACAGCCTCTGCCATAGTTTGGTTCTCGCTCTGAATTGTTCCCACTAACAATTATTGACTTTTTACAGGTTTGCCTTGCATACTCGTGAGTAGTTACCAATTTCGGGTTATTCGCTTTCGAAAGAGAAACAACAGTCCCAGTCGCTCTCACTCAATTACACTCAATTGAATACATAAAAAATGGAGTTCCGAGAGCTTTTTTTTCTTCCCATACTGACTCACTCTTGATAGCGGTGGACTTGATACTTCGTGTATCCTTGGTATTACACCCATTGATTAGTCCCTACAGTTCATTCGTTAATTAAAATTCTAGCTTGGCTTCTGGAAAAGGGCTACGAAGTTGTCTGTTTCAGTAAGTCTCCACGTTTGCTAACTTATGTGCGTTTCGTCAAATCTTCTAACTTGTGAAATCCAGTGGCCGACATTGGTCAAGAAGAGGACTTCGAAGCTGCAAAGGAAAAGGCTTTGAAAATTGGGGCCTCCTCCGTGCACATTGTTGACCTTCGCAAAGAGTTTGTTGAGAAGCTCTGCTATCCTGCTATCCAATGCAATGCAATTTACGAGAATGTTTACCTTTTGGGTAGGCCATCCTCTACCACAGCTTCCCGATCATCTTTAATTTACATTTAATGTTGACTTGCAATAGGAACTTCTCTTGCCAGACCCGTTATTGCTCGCGGGCAAATTGCCGTCGCTGAGAAGGAAGGGTGTACACTCGTTTCTCATGGGTGTACCGGCAAAGGAAATGACCAAGTTCGTTTTGAGCTTGCGTTTTATGCCTTGAAGCCAGACATCAAAGTTATTGCACCGTGGCGGCTCCCCGAGTTTTACAACAGATTTGCTGGCCGTAATGACTTACTTGCCTATGCCGCGGAGGCCGGCGTTCCTGTTTCTCAAACCAAGGCCAAGCCCTGGTCTATGGACGAAAACCTTGCTCATTGCTCCTACGAAGCCGGCATTCTTGAGGACCCTAACGAGACCGCTCCCAAGGATCTTTGGAAATTGACAACTGATCCTCTCGATGCTCCCGACACTCCGGAGGATTTCACCGTCCATTTCGAAAAGGGACTTCCTTCGAAGCTCGAGTATGAGGGGGGCAAGGTAGTCTCCGAGCCTTTGGATCTCTTTTTAGCCGCCAATGCCATCGCTCGTAGGCACGGTGTTGGAAGGATTGATATTGTTGAGAATCGCTTCATTGGATTGAAATCCCGTGGATGTTACGAGACTCCTGGTTTGACTATTCTCCGCTCTGCTCATGTGGACTTAGAAGGCCTTGTTCTCGACAAGGAGATCAGAGCTCTCAGGGATCAGTTTGTGACCTTCAACTATTCCAAGATCTTGTACAACGGACTTTACTTCTCGCCTGAACGTGAATTCCTCGAGGATTCTATCGCCTCTTCCCAGAAGGCTGTTAATGGGAAGGTCCGCTGCCGGGTCTACAAAGGCTCCTTAATAATTCTTGGAAGGAGCAGCGAGACCAGCAAGCTTTACGACATGGCTGAGAGCTCCATGGACGAGATCGGTACCTCGTTCGCGCCGGTTGACACTACCGGTTTTATTTCGGTCCAGGCGATCCGCCTCAAAAAGTAAGTTATATCCTTTTTCCCACTAAAGCAGTCCAAATATTAATAGAAAATTCTAGGTACGGGGCCCAGAAGTTGCTTGATGGGGAGGCTCTCTAATTTCTCATTTTTCTCAATAATACCATAAAATGAGCTCTTATTTCTGTTGCAGCTAAATGCACTTTCCTCTTTTCCTTTGTCCTTCGCCCGGACCACATACTTCTAGGTATCATATCTCGTAGGGTGGTTTAGGGGAAACAGTGGTTGGCCACGGATAAAAGGGTCCATAACAAACATCTTTGATGCCCAATACCCTGTTTCGAGTGATTTTCCGTGAACGCAATAACTCGTGCTAGCACAATGTGATTGTTAATTGAAAAGGTTGTAAATCCGCTTTAGGAAGCTAACCGCCTAACCGATAAAAGTTGGCAACGTTGTTTTTATTTTCTTTTTCCTTCTTTCCCTTTTCTCTTCTACCATTGTGGAAAACACACGAAACGACAACACAACAGTACAACAGCACACGACAACACCTCCTTTGACCAGATTATTCTCGTCTTGTTTAAATCTCCCCACTTACCCAGCTATTCTACTACCCTTTTCCCTCTAAATTGAGACTCAAACACCTTACACTCTAATATCTGCCGCCGCGTACTCATCAATTCGCCCGTCTTCCAAGTCCGGCAACAGGTCTAAACCACCAATCCCCAAACCCTCCAACACAACTTTTTTCTTCCCGCGATAAAAGCAACCTCCCACCACCGCTACCCCGAGCTCAACAAACAACAAACAAAAAGCTCGCGCACCCGCACACCTCTCTAATCACTTCACAAACAAAATGGACGAAATCTTCCTCTACGTCATGAACATCGCACACAGCGCCACCAGCTACACAACGTCGCTCAAGACTCACCTGGTCAACCCCCTGAAACAGTACGCCACTTCGCAGCCAGATCTGATGAACATCGCTCTCCTCCTCGTGATTGTCTACCTCTCACTGGCGATCCTGGGTATGGCTAGTCGCTGGATCTACTCCGTCGTCATCACCACTTTACGCTTGCTCCTGTTTGTCGCTGTAGTCGGCGGCGGGATCTGGGTGTGGCAGCGTGGGCCGCAGAGGTCCCAGAGCGACTTCTTCAAGGTCGTCGAGATGGTTAACGAGGGCGTCAGCGCCGCCGCTGCCGGGAAGGGACCGGGCGGGGGAGCGGGAGGGATGGGAGGCGCCGGGACCGGGTTTGAGAGGCAGAGGTATGAGTATTAGAGGTGCTTTCCGGGGGTTCTAATGGGGGTGAGGAGGTTATTATAGAAGGGTAGGGGGTTTTTCTCTTTTTACGACGATGTTGATTACGATGATGACTTGCCGGGTTCCAACTCACTGGTGGATTGCGCTAGGGTTGGTGAAAATAGTGAAGGCGGGCGGGTAGTTGATATATCATAGTTTTTTCCTTCTTTTTTCCTTTAACTTACCATTGTCTTGGTTACTTATTTTCTCTCTCTCATCCGGCTACCTAATACCAAAAACCCGGTAATGCCATCGCTTATTCCTCTTCCTTCAATCGTTCACTCTTGCAGTTTTATTATTCTCTCTTGCACTCCAGCTCAATTACTTCCCGCACGACGCACTACCTCTTTCCTCCCCCCCTCAAAAAAAACAGAAACAAAAGTGAAAAAACAAAACTGTACTGTATTCCAATCCTCAGCTGTCAAAATAAAGTTTCGCCATAGAATTCCACCTCATAACAACTTGCCGGCGCTGACTGGAGTCATCCTCACATCGCGAATGCGTAATACCCACAAATTCTGGTATATACCGCGGTTGTCCACCTTTCCCTTAGCCATCCATCCGAATAGAATAAGGTTTCCGGCGTACTCCAGCCAGACAGGGTAACCGCCGATCAAATTTGCAATCTGTTCTTTATGCAGGTTTTTCGTGTGTAACTTGCATGTGGTACCGTTCCGTACCGGCGGGTTATAAGTATAAGTACGGTACGATAGATGACAAAAGCAAGAGCGCGAAAGTGATGTCTAGCTTGTGATTGTTAGTCAGTTAGTTAGTTTGAAGTTGTCTATCTATGGGGGTAACTTATGGCGGGAGGTTCCTGCTTGTGGTTGGTTGGTTGGTTGGTTCACCAAGACAGTGCATGCACGAATCATCACTCGGGTTTTCGGGAGGGCCGGCAGGGTGGCTGGTAGAGTCGAGTGAAATATTACTATTATATAAAAGTAAGGTGATATCGGAAGAGCCCAGGCGCGGGAGGGGATATCGAAGGAATGGGATGGAATACAGGCCTTTCTCTTTTTTTCTTTTTCCTTCTTGAAGGCGGTTTGAGAGGCGGTGGTAGTTATGGTGGTTAGTTGGTGGTGGGATTAGGCCGCCAATACTGCCTCAGCTATAATAGATACGGTAAGTCAAAGGCGCTGGGTATGATATGATATGATAGAAGAATGAATGTACGGTGCTTACGTACAAGTGGGGTGGCCTGAATCTCCGGTGCAATGCAGTGCCGTCCCCCGCCCCCGCCTCCCGTGAAGACTCATCCCGTAAGAACCTTCTTTAGGAGACATACCGCAAAAACTGGTCTAATTGGAAATGGAGCTAACACCGGAGGAGTCAATGAAGCGAGTTCGCCACCCTGGTGGCGCAGTTTGAGCACAGTAATTTTCGGAATACTCATGGTTAATTGAACCTC
>Ga0307513_10003247_pt1 | contig 22165 bp, 24 predicted proteins | sample 15_EM_MG_FD_202174 | JGI IMG/M metagenome (GOLD analysis project Ga0307513, IMG submission 202174) | Populus trichocarpa ectomycorrhiza microbial communities from riparian zone in the Pacific Northwest, United States - 15_EM | ecosystem: Host-associated > Plants > Roots > Unclassified | place... | reverse complement strand
GCTTTCTTCCGAATAACTGCCGCTACCGCCTGTGGTCTCTTCCTCGCTCCCAGAGGAGTCTTCCTCCGAGTCGTGCGGTGTCCCCGGACAACTGGGAGAGCGATGTGGAAGGGGGAGTGGTGGGGGGCGTTGTGCGGGGTGGTGGGTGCGGGCCATGATGACGGGTCTGGCGCCGGCGACGGTGGGGAGGGTGGAAGGGTAGGCACCTGTGGGGACGTAGGGGATGTTGGGTGTGGGACCGACGACGATGGGAGGGTGGCGAGTAGAGATGCGGGGGGAGGGAGGGTGATCGTGGCGAAGGGTGCGAACAGAGGCCTGGGAGGATGGGCTGAGAGGCGATGAGGGTGTCGAGGGGTCATCGTCTGCACTAGTGGGAGTGTTGGGAGCGCCCAATGCGGTCACATATGCCATGTCAAAGGTAAACATTGGGAGTGAATCGCCATGACGGTTGTGCTTTGGGCAGGGATAGAAGACTTCTCCAAGAGGCGCACCACTGCGAGTTGTCAAGCAAGCATCAGCTGACCATCCATGCATGTGACAAAGGAATGATGCAAATGAATGAAAATCGAGAAAGAGACCGGGGGGAAAGAGAGGGGAAGAGACAGGAAGAGAGGGGAGAACGAGGGGAGGAACGAGTAAAGGAGGGCCGAGCTTACCAGTGATGACACCCGACACCGTGCCATTCACATCCGCAGGGCATCCGACCATCCTTGGCGTCTGGCTGGTTGAAGAACTCGCGGGCGAGAGGGACGACAGCCTCTGTCGGGTACCCGCGCGCGATCCAGGCGCGTTCGGAGCGGGAGGACGCGTTGTGGATGATCGCGCCGCAGCCGTTGGACGAGGGTGCGGCTGCCCTGGAACGCTTCTGGGAGAGCTGCTTGGCCTTGCGATTTGCGTACCATGGGAGTGGGTAGGGCTGCCCATCCGAGTCGCCAGAGTCGTTGGTGGTGCTAGCGTGGTGGGTGGTGCTGGGGGTAAGTGCGCCACACTTTAGAGGGTAGAGACGAGGCTGGACGTCGTCGCTGCCACTGCCGCTGCCGCTGCCGCTGCTGTTGCTGCTGCTGCCTCGGCCACTGCCGCCATTACTACTCGCATTGTGGTGGTGGTGGTGGGAATGGTGGTGGTGAGGGTGAGGCATCCGATGATGCTGGGTGCTCATCGCGTTGAGGGGACTGGCTACTGCAACTGCTACTGCTGCTGCTGATGCTGATGCTGATGCTGATGCTGATGCTGTGGCTGCTATTGATGATGATGATAGATACTGGCGAAGACTAGCAACGTCCTGCTGTGAGAGACCACGGAGGTCGTCGTTGGTGTTGTTGAGTAGTGGACGTCGGCTTGGGAGAGGAGTGGTGAGCGAGGCTGGGTCAGCGCGGGGGAGTGAGAGAGACAAACTGGGTGTCTGCCATGCTTGAGAGGCTAATTCGGAGCAGAGAGCGAGCGAGGGGGAATATAAGCGAAAATCAGCTGAGCCAAAGGCGCGGCGGCGTTGTCCTGAGCGACAGAGGCGACAGAGGCGATTGAGACGATTGGGACGATTGAGGCGAGTGACGCGCTTGGTGCGAATGTGTGAATGTGCGAATGCGAATGCGAATGCGAATGAAGCAAACTGCAGACGAGCGACCACAACTGTCGACTGAGCATTGAGCTCAGTTGGCCTTTTATCCTCGAGAGCTGCCATAGCTGCCATACCGCCATACATACCTTCCTATCCCAGTCCAAGCCCGGCCACAGCGGATTCAACTCGACCAAGACCATAACGCACGCGTCCGGCATCCATCACTTGTTGACAACGAGCCTGAGTCACATAGCAACTAAACTTGGCCCCAGCCACCTCTTGCCTGCCCGGCCTCGTCAGTCAGCAGTCCCCCCCCGGTCATCCAAACTCTATCAGACAACCCATCAGTCCAGGTCCCTCACTGTCACTCCCCTCTTCCCCCCTCCGCCACCCAATTTGGTCACTCCGCCAGTCAATCCGGTCCTGCCCTTCTGAGCCCCGATCGTAGTTGAGCTCGGCTAGTACAAAGTCAGGTCACTCTCCTATTCATCATTTTATCAAATATACAATCCCTCGCCCACTTCCGGCCTTTTCCATCCACACTCTCACAAACGCCCGTACTTCCCCCTCGTCCCCGTGACCCCTCCCCCCCCACCTCTCCCATCTAACTACTACCCTTCCTCCCCTCGTGGGGGCTCCACAGTTCCAGTAAAACCCAAGCGCAATACCCCATCGAATGGCTTTCCCCTGTCCTCGGTCAACGGCCTCTCGACATTCGAGCCCAGGCCCCAGGCCACTTTGGAACCAAGGCGCAGTCGCGCTCGTGACAGAACACCTTGTGGTGATGTGATGAGTCTCCCCTCGAGCGAGGGCCAATGTGTCCTCCAAGGGCGTTCTCGGCGCAGTCCCGGTCATCACGTTGTCAGGTCGCGTTCGCATCTCGTTGTAACATTCAACCCAGCGAGCGAATCCCGCCGTACCCGCGCCTCTCTCGCCTCCTCGCCTCCTCGCCTCGGTCCGCAACTCAGGTCGGGTGGGAAGAAAAAAAAATAATTCCTTTGCCCCCAGTCGTCCTTCCTTCCTTGCCTCACCGGGCAGGTTTCCACTTGGCTTGGCCCTCCCTAGTTACAGTCCTATAGACCTACTACAGAATCTCAATAGAGCCTCTTGTTATTACTCCCATCCGTCCGAGTCTACCCCTCGTCTCAGTGCCCTACGCACCCATAGTACGCATGGATCACCTAGGATTTTAGGATCCGAGCATGAATTTGCCCAGGCTCACTCAGCCCACGAACAAAACAAAAGAGTGACAAGGATAAAACACGTGCGGCCATGAATGGCGTCACATATTTTGACATCTCGACAGGCCTGACGTCGTTTCGATCACCCACGCCGACGTATACGACGTCACCGACCAAACCTCGCTTCACCGCCTAGGTCCAAATCCGTCCAAATGCGTTCAATCCTCATCGATCCGTAATTTCGCCATTTCCCATTTCCCATTCCTCCCATTTTGCCATTTCCAGCCCCCGCTCTATAGCACATACATACGCACGCACGCGGGTACACGCTCAGCAATTACGGTACAGTTAACCAAGCTTCCCCTTCGCTCCCTTCCCTCCTCGCTCACTCACTCACTCAATCACGCGATCACGCAATCAATATTCCTCCCTCCGCCTGGACCTGCTCCTCTCCATTCGTTTTTCGTTTCCTTTTGCTCTTTCCCTTTCCCTTTCTCGCCCGTGCTCATGCTCATGCTCATGTCCAGACTCAGACTCGTGGTGGTGGTGGTGGTGGCCGCGGTGCCGTTCCCCCTCGTGGCCCCGGCTGTGCCTACCATGTCTATCCCGATCTGGGTAATCACCTTCTCGCCACTGTCCCCGTTCCCGTTCCCGTTCACGTTCCCGTTCACGTTCTTCCCGGTCTCGGTCTCGGTCTTTCGCTTCCCCTTCTCGGTAGTGTGAGTGCGACCGCCGTGAAGTGGCAGTGGTCTTGGTAGTGTGTGGTTCCTTCTCTGCTGCACCTGCACCTGCACCTGCACGCGATCGTGGACGTCCAGATCCAGATGCTGGCGCAAAGTCAATCCGTGCCCGTTTCCCTGCCTGCTGTGCCGCCTGCTGTGCTTCGTACTTGCGCTTTTGGCCTTCGGCTATTCCCACCCATCAATGTACCCGTTTTCATTTTATTAACCGTAAGTTGCCGTATGCCACGCCCGTCATTGCGGAACAAGCCAGCGGCGGAACCCGCGGAATGCCGATAGTCGGGTCGGCCAGTTAGTCAGGTTCAGGTTCAAGAATAAGAATATCGGTGAGAACGGTAAGAGCCGCTCGTTCGGGGACCGGGCCAACGAGTTGGATATTGCCCATCCGACCGGTAAATTGATCGAGCCAAGGAGGGTTAAAGGCAGTACACCATCGATGAATGGAGAAGAGAGTACGAGAGGGGGATGGGCAAGGTTTGAAGGTGGTTCATGCAGTTCCGGGCAATGGAACCGTTGTGAGAAGGTCAGATGACATGGCGTGTGTGGCGTGTAGGGGAGGTCGTACGATGGTAATAGTGATAGTAACAATGAGGATGCACCCATTTACGTTGAGTTGAATTGGCATTTCATTCGGATGCGTTAGATGCATGGCGAATTCGCGTTCGGCCGTTTGGCACGATCCGAAAAGGCAATGGGGAGTTTGAACGAATTCGCCATTCCACGCCACAGATTAGGGCACCGATCACAAACCAGGGCCGAGGAAGGGAGTGAGAGAACGTGGGTCGGTGTCAACAATGCAGATCGAGGTTGTTTCCGGCATCGCAGACAGCCGGAGGGTGACCAACCAAGCATTTGGGTTGTGATGAATGAATAAATGGGTATGAACCCAAAAGCGGATTGGGGAGCCAAGAGACACGAGTTAGGGGTTGCCGATACGATTGCCGTTGGGATATTAGGAACACGTCATTGAATACGCATTCGTATTGGGGTCAAGAGCAAGTGGTCGGTTCCAGGAGGCGCGTTGGCCAGCCCGCACACAGAGTTGGACGGTCGATCCAGGGTGGGATGACGATGGGCCGGATAGGAGGAGACAAGGCATGTGACGCATTGGCCGAAACAACGTGGCGGAGGAGAGGTAGAGCCAGATGTTCATGTCCACGCGGAACCGAGAGCCATCCCGTTCGCCCGGGTGGTGTTCCGAAAGTTGCAGAAAAACGTGTAGCACCCGTCTCAGCCAAACTCAAATCGGTTAAAGGTGGTAGTAAAGGAGACACACGCACCGATAGCATCGGCAAACCATTCCTCTTTCAATCCTGCGAGTGGATCCCACACCTCCTTAGGGTAGTTTGTTCCGCTTTCGTCCACGTCCACAAACTCCACGAGTTTAGCGTACAGGTGAGGGTTACAGAAGGACTTGTTAGACATGAGGGACGTGTTGAAATGCTTGTTTTGCGTGTGTTTGAGGTGGCGGAAATGGGCGAGCTTCGCCTGGCCATTGGGAGTATGAGTATACAGTGGTAGAGGGTTGATGTAGACAGACCTCGAGAGCAGGGTCGCATGGCTCAGTCGTTGCTGAAGGGATGCCCCAGTCCACCAGACCTTCAATTGGTGGAGGCATCAAGGTTTCCCTCAAGCGCCACAGTTGTTCATCGGTACTCTCTTCACTTTGACTTGTGGAAGCCTTCATATCCCCTCTAGCAAGCGACGTCAAACTCCTGGCCTGAATGGAGGCCAGGCGCGCAGGGGTATTAGACTGGGAATCCAAGCGTGAATCCAGGTTCATGTTCTCCGTCGTGGGTGTAAGATCCGTTTTCTGTGGGGTAGGCATAGGTGGGGGTGGCATTGGCCTGCGAAGCCCAGAAGATATCTGCGCACGAATGGCAGATTTCGAACTTGAAGACCTCATAGAGAGGTTCTCTATACACAAGATGGCATAACTTAGAGACCACAAGATATCCACACTGGGAGAGGAACTAACCATCTGGATATCGTGACATTTTAGAACTTTGTGTACGCGAATTTCCCTGTCAAGAAACACAGAGACGCCAGAGACACGAACAAAAATCGCAAAGATGGAACACAGGCGCGTATGGATGGGGGTTCGTGGGAGCTCTGATGACAAACTCACATTTCTGGGAGTTGAGTCGGACGCGTCCGAAGCTGGGTCATCGTCGTTTGAATATCTGACAAGTGCTACACGTTCCACATATATCAATATGCGTCGCTGTAATCCAGGCGTGTCAGAAGACGTACGCATATTTTCGACAGAGGAGCGAGCGAGGAAAGGTCCCATCCTTTGTTTTGGCAGCAAAACCCTTCTGGTTCTTTGGAACCATGTTGCTACCGCGATGGCTCCTCGCCTTATTATCTTTATCAATACCTGCTCTCTTTGCTTTTGCAAAGGATGGAAAGGAAGCGACCGTCAAGGGCTTCTTCGGCCAGCAGCAACAAGGCCACACCAATAACTGGGCCGTTTTAGTTTGTACTTCGCGGTATTGGTTTAATTACAGAGTGCGTGTCCTGGTGTAGTGCCATTAGTGGCATAATAGACCGGGTATTGACATTCTCACCCCGGCAGCATATGGCCAACACTCTCGGCATGTGCGTTTCTTATCAGCGTCAATAAGCGCGACTTCCTTATTTATGAACATCCACCAACCAATAGGTATCGAACAGTAAAACGTCTCGGCATTCCGGACTCGAATATCATTCTCATGCTCGCAGACGACGTCGCGTGCAATCCCCGAAACCAGTTTCCCGCCTCTGTTTACTCTTCCAGGTCTCATCCCATTGACCTCTATGGGGACAACATTGAGGTTGACTATCGAGGCTACGAAGTAAATGTCGAGAACTTTATCAGACTTCTGACAGGAACGTTCCACTATTTTCGGTTACAATCTGTAATGGATAGAAGAACTGACGTGTGTTTTATGTGCAGGTCGAGTTGATCCTACCACGCCTCGTTCAAAGCGACTCCTTACAGACGAGAAAAGCAACATCTTTGTTTATATGACAGGCCATGGAGGAAAAGACTTCCTCAAGTTCCAAGATAACGAAGAGATCGGCTCATTCGATATTTCCGATGCATTTGAGCAGATGTGGCAGAAGAAGCGGTACGTGATCGCCACAACCTTGTGATGCACAATGCAAGAGACTAAAAATACTGATTAGGTACAATGAGATTTTCTTTATGATCGATACTTGCCAAGCAAACACAATGTTGACCAAGTTCTACTCGCCAAACATTCTTGCGACTGGTTCATCGGCCCTTGGAGAGAATTCGTACTCGGTACGTAGTATTCCCCCCCTTCTTTCGAGGAGGTGAAAGTTATCTTTCACGGCATTCACGTGCGATCCGTGTCCAGTATGAGAACGACGAAAATCTTGGGGTTGCGGTCATCGACAGCTTCACACACTTCGTTCTCTCTTACTTAGAGGGGATCAACAGAACTTCTCAAGCCACTATGCAAGAGTTATTTGACGCCTACGACCCCATCCCAATTAAATCAAACCCTGGAATCCGATCAGACCTTTTCCAACGGTCGCCCTCCAAAGCACTCTTGACAGACTTCTTTGGCGGCGTCGCGCAAGCCGAACCCATCTCACCAGCTGAAGTCGAGGCCTCACACAAAATTGCTACCGTGCGGTCGAAAAAGGAAACAAAAAAGGACGAGGAGAAGGAGAAGGAGAGGCAGGAGAAGCGCAAGGGCCGGGGGGTTAGCTTTGGAAGGAAGAAGAAAGAGGTCGAGGCCAATGAAGAAGTCCAAGAAGTAGTTAAAGAAACTGACAAAGAGGAGATAAAGAAGGAAGAAGCAGAGGTGCACGCACAGCCGCAGAATGCGACGAACTTGCACGTACCAACCAAACCTCTTTTCGATTTCAAGCTGGGAGTGGATGCGCCTCTACGCGCATGGGCCGGGCTCATTGCAGTGACTGGGTGGCTAGTTTTGACTTCCTGGTTGCGATGATACACGATAGACTTCTGTGACCCTCTGGAGGTATTTATACATTTCATTCTTGGAACGTGTGGGAGCCGCAGCTGAGCGAGTCAAAAGAGGAGTCACGTTCATATAAGACAGAACACATGGGAGGACATGACCATATTGCATGATGAAGAGCCCATACATAAAATGAATTTTTTCTCGCACCCACTTGGCTTTGCAGCACGACGGCCTGGCTCAGAATGCGTTCTTACGAAACAAGCAGCAGAATGACAAGACGACACGCTTATGCGATAAGCTTGACAACACCACCCGCCTCCTTGATTTTCTTCCTGTACACCAAACGAGTTGTCAGAATCGTTCAAAATCTTGCGTCACAGAGGAAAGAAAAGTAACATACTCTGCAATTGATGACACGTATCGGGTCTTAAGGATGAAAGGTAGCTTAGGAAGCTTGCCATTTCCGAGCACCTTTGCATATCCGTGCTTGAGAGCATCGATGACGGGGACGACCTCCGAGTCTTTAGTGATACCCTCCTTCTCGGCAGCAGGGATGAGCGACCAGAGTTTGTCGATGTTGATGGTCGGTCGCCAATGGGGGTTTTGCATGTAGTGGAAGTGGCGCATACCGACTTTACCGAAATAACTTTGGATAAACGGTTAAGAGCAATACCAACGCTGATAAGGGTGGCACATGACGAAAAGGTGGTATGGTAGGAAAGACGTACCCTGGATGGTATTTGTCGAAGTTGGTCCGGTGGTGGTGGGCACCACCAGCGAGACCACGACCACCTGGGTGCTTCCTGTGCTTTCCTACACGACCGTGACCTGCCGAAACGTGGCCCCTGTGCTTGCGGGTCTTGGAGAATCGGGTAGGCATCTGTTCGACAACCCGATCGTGTGCGTTGGGAAGGCCAAGAGGGTGAATAGTGTATAATTTGAAGGTGCATATTATACAAAGATATTGTTTGGGGTTTGAAAGCAGAGTTGAAGAAAGCATGCGTCGAAGATAAACATGTCAGCGGAGGCTGAAAACCGGCCGGACAACGGCGGAAACGCAGCGTTTGTGAATACGGTTCACGTAGACATAAACGAGCTCGTCAACGACGGCGACACTGACCTTGAGGGAATTAGGAGGGAGGATGGTTCAAGATTGGTTGTTGATGACCAAACACGCTGTCCCTCGTTCCGGCCAATCCCGAATCACCGTATCGTCAACCCATAAACAACCTCTGGTAAACTAGAATAAATACTAGATATAATACCCTGCGTAAGTATCACGTCTCCCGCCTTCACAGATGATTAAAACCTGTGTATTATCTGTCAATCCTCCGAGTACACGATGCGGATCGCTCTATAATCTTCTCTATGATTATTACTGCTTACCTATCCCATTAAATGCGCTTCTGACTCTTTTCTATTTTTAGATGGCCGCCAGCAACATCCCGGAGCGCCATACCATTTACGTCTTGCAAGAAGGTGAACGAGGGTATGATAGCTCATCTAAGGGCTTCAAGTCAGCCCATTCTTAGACAATTTCAGTGTTGAGGTGATTGAGGATACTAAAGTGCCGAACGCTGCGACTTTCAAAGTTTTCAAACAAGACCACACCCTTGCCAATCTCCTCCGCTCGTACCTTCTTGAGAACAAATCCGTCATTTTTGCGGGCTACAAAGTCCCTCATCCGTTGGAGCCTTATTTCGTACTCAAAGTCCAAACAAACGGCTCGGTATCTCCAACAGACGCTCTAAGACAGGCCTGTAACAATGTCATTATGACAGTGACAAGCCTCCAGAAGAAGTTTGAGGACCAGTTTCGGGACAAAGAATTCGATATCGGGATGGATGATGTGGCGAGGACGAGCAATCTACAGAATGTTGACTACAACGACGCGTATGCGGACATCTAATGTATGTAATAGTGCCTATCTCTCGTTCCTGCTGTTGGTTGATCCGTCTATTTCAGTGTATCTTAGCTCTGTATGTATCAACACCCACGCTTCGCCTCTGCTGGAAATAGGCGTTTATCGCGCTATGAAACCGATTGAGACAACCCACACTTCTAGTAGACTCAATCGCCCTCGTCGCACACGTTCTATTTGTCTGTAACGCAGCCACTCACCCACGCCCTTCAGAAGCGACTGCCACACTATCTCGAATGAGAGCAACGCGCCTTCGGCCATATCAACCTCGCCCTTCGTTCTCTCTATAGCTAGAAACGCATCCTTGCGCGTAGACCAATTCAACTTTTGGCGTCCTACAGATGAGGCCGCATCGCAGGCGCGGGAACATATGAGGTCACAGGAGTGACACTCCCTTGTCGCCTGTCATGCGTCGTCGTCGCACTGATGGGCCGAGGGTTGCGCACCCTCTTCGACTCTGGCACCCCGAACGGCGCCGTAGCGGTTCATGCGAGATGAGATGAAGGACTGCGACATAACGGGCCCGATACCCACGCCTTATTCTCTACTTCTCTACTTCTGGGGGTCTTGTCCTTTCGCATTCCCTTATTCGGCGTGCCGATCGCAAAATTCGCCGACACTGCATCTTCTAGATTGGCTCCAGTACCTAAACGTTTACCCTGATGCCAATGCGGCGCACGTACTTCATACAGGGTACCTCTTCGGCAACAAGCTACAAAATGCTTCCCTACCCACCGGGCGCTCCATACTGAAAATGGGGAGGGTGTATTCATTTAGTTAACCGCAAGTTTTAGCCAGTGCTCAACAGCCTCAGGATGACTATCTGAAAGGCAACATCAACGAAGTATTTCGCGCAAGGTGAAGGATTTGTTATGAACCTATCAGGTGGATTGCTGGTTAACTGAGAGCATCTGACATTGACAAAGTGAGTAACATCGGCCACCTTCTTCTTGCACAGCTCATTGGCGGTGCACCAGAACATTGGAAATGGATCAGCGCTTCATAATCTCAGAGTACCGCCCGATATTCAGAAAATCGCACACGTTATAGCACCAAAATTGGATGAGATCAGTGCCACATACCAAGAATAATGACACCATTGTCACTGGCTTGGACTTGATTCAATGAATCTGCAAACCCCTCACAAACCTGCGACATGTGCTCTGCTTCCTTTCACGCACAGCGAAACCAACACTGTTAAAGTTGCGTTCCGGCCAAACAGCAAAACGCGGTTCGCCCGGATAAGACAACCAGCGAGGGATGCCTTGATGACCTGCCGCATGGACAGAGGGCCCATAATGGTGCGACGACCACGTCTTGTGCCCTGTAATTATCATCCAGTGCTGCAATATTCTGTAATTATCATCCAGTGCTGCAATATTCTGAGATTCGAGTTAACGCATGGAACGTCCTTCTAATCACAATGGCCAAAAGGAAGTCTGGCCACGCTTTTACGAAGCTCCATGCAGTTCTTACGCCTTGCAGGATGATCCCTTGAAGAAAGTGTAGCTTTCATTGTCTGGTTTCTCGCCCTTTAGCCTTATTCTACTCTTTTAGGTGCCTCAGGGACGAAGAACCAAAGGCCGGCCAAGAGCACGAGCATCGAAACGATCCTACGCCGTAACCTCAATAAACCGTCGTCCTTTCGCCTGCGAAAGGCAAAGACTCACAATGGTTGCATCGCAATGATTCCATGCCGACTCGCAAGCAGGCCAGTGACGAATGGGAAAGCCGCAGAGCCTGCTTGTCCGAAACCAGCTATCCATCCTACGACACAATATCAGCATCACCACAATACCACATTGCGCCTGGGGATAGTGACTGAAACTGACCAACACTCTGGGTTAGCTGCTTTCTGGGTAGAATCTTCCCAGCATGGTTCATAACGATTGGGTACATGGGTCCCAAGAGCATGCCGAAGAGAGACACGGCGACTGCGTTCTCGATCATTGAGGGGACGAACCAGATTGTTATTTCCAGACTAGATTCATGAACGAATCAGATCGGGATTGAAGATAAGAGCAGGAGCAGGGAACATACGCCATACCGAGAGCGATGTAGAAGAATATCGCTCTTCTATCCCCAATCTTATGGGTGACCCATAAGAGGGCAACACGGCCAAAGGCCAAGCCTGCAAAACCAGTTCAGACACATTCACGTGCACCATAGAACTCAAGAAGGTCAATATGTACCGCCGAAGAACCCAGAGGACACATATCCCGCCTCAGCACCCCCCCCTCGTTCGCCAATGATAAACGTCGTAATCCACCCTCCAACCGTCACCTCAGTCCCAACATAAACAAAGACGAAAGCGACCATGATATGCAAGAGTTTGTGTTTCATCACTGCCCCGAAGCCTGAGTCTCCTTGCGTGGTTGTTCGATGAGGGTCATGGTGCACTACGCCCATCTCTGCGAGGATGACTGTTTTTGTTGATTAGTATTGGTTGTTCTCATACGAGAAGGGTGATAAGAAAGATACCTTCAGCGGCCTTGCCTCTGAAGAAGGTGACCATAACCGAAAGCGTGATCATTGTCGCACCCAAGAGGAACAGATAGTGGAAATACCAGTACTCTTTCTGTGCGAACTGAGTAGCGATGAGTGGTGAGATCAACGCGCCAGTGCCTATGCAGCCAACCATGGTATTGTTAAGTTCCGAGAGGGACGGCACAGAAGGGGGAGTACGCACCATATGAAGCATGTGCGATCCCCATCGCACGAGGGTTCTGCATCATCGAGATAAACGCGTTCATTTGCGCATTGAGGAGTGCTAGGCCACACCCGACGAGAAAATATCCGAAGCACATCAACGGAAATGATTTCCCTGGAGAGAGGACCGCGTATCCTGAAAGGAGGAGGGTCGCGCCTGCCAGGAGGAGCTGTTTGACGCGAAATCAATCAATTTGTTCTGGGAACAGAAGGTTGGAGGCGCACTTGGCCGAATGTGAACCGTGATGTGAGGTAAATATGAGCTATTGAAGATACTATAAAGCCCTGTAGATAGTTCCATAGGAGGTTGGATGCGGGAATGGAGGGACACACAGTGCAATTGAACACGAAGATGAGGGAGACCGAGAGGAAGCCAATCTGACTACATTGTCAGTCTTCGTTCCATTCACCAGTTTGAGAAAGGTCACTAACGCACTTTGTAATCCCTCTGATAAGCAGGCAAAAGCGGGCCAGCTGAACCATCGTTCAAACCATAAGTGAAAAAACACCAAAAGAGCGCAGCGAGGACTGCTCGATACCGGAGCTTATGCCTCTCAGTAGATACAGGGAATTCGACTGGTTCCGATGGCGCCGGCTGGCTCAAATCGGCCAGCTCGAGGGCGGGTCGTTCCTCGACCAGAGTCCCATTGTGCCCAGGGTTCGGATGCTCTTTAGCAGTGTATAGATTGGGCGAACCGATTTCAACGACTGTTATGGACATGGGTGATGGAGTTGGTGGGGCTGAAGGGTAAAGATGGAGAGTTATCCCGCGCTTGCAGAGACGATCGGAATGAGTACGAACGGGGTCAGCTGTCGGATCAGGGTTGGTTTGCGCGCTTATCGCCAGATGCCAATCCGGGCTCTGTCATCGCAGATCGCAGAAGGGAATGTCAACGTCAGTCTGGGGATGCAGTTGAGGGTCAGAGGGTGTTATTGGAGCATTCGATGGGGACGTAGACAGAGAGCTGGTAGATGACGCGTTGTGTATTTTTGGTAAGTGTTGATGCGGGCGCAAATGCAAATGCAATGGACAAATAAACATCCGCAACTGCTGAGAGGGGTCAAAATAGGGGTCACATATCTTGTAGGATCGAGTAAATGATGACCTGATGATGATAGACATCCAGACTCAGGCCTATAGGCGGGTGTACAAGGGAAGCGGAGTGTTACGCTTTGGACAGTTGTTCCTTGGTATCCGTTTCTTCCGTCGGCGTCTTTCTCGCGCATCCAGTGTATCACTAGTCATTCCAGGACCACTACTAGCGATGCAGAACGACAAGGATCAAGAGGTTATGGTCCCCTTGGCCCCCGAAAAGGACATGCCCTCGCCGCTGCCCGTCCCGGTGTCGACCCAGCCCCAGAAACCAAAGCTTACGGCAGTAGTCATCATCCCTGTCTGGATCGTTCTCTCCTCGACAGTCATTATCTACAACAACTACATCTACAACACTCTCTACTTCAAGTATCCAGTCTTCCTCGTCACCTGGCATCTCGCATTTGCTGTACGTTCCTTTTGTTATGCTAGTCCGGCATTCCAATTGGCTCCGAGGACTCCTCCGCCCGTTCCCATGACGAACGAATCCCATGCTAACCACCGCTTTCTTAGGCCGTTGGAACTCGTATCCTTGCGCGTACAACACACTTATTAGATGCAGCAAAGGAGGTCCATATGACACGTGAGGTCTTCACTCGATCAATTCTCCCCATCGCCGTCCTCTTCAGCGGCTCCCTCATCCTCTCCAACAAGGCCTACCTCCACCTCACCGTCTCCTTCATCCAAATGCTCAAGGTGCGCGTCTGTTTCCTATCCGTCCCTGCGGCGGCCCCGATTGGGTCCTGAGGTACTCATCCTCCGTACCGTAGGCATTCAATCCTGTCGCAATTCTCCTCATCCAATGGATCTTTCGTATCCAAGACATGAATCAGCGGCTGCTCATGATTGTCCTCATGATCTCCGGCGGTGTCTGCCTCGCTTCCTACGGCGAGCTCCGCTTCGATTTGTTCGGTTTCATCGTCCAGAGCTTGGCCGTTATCTTCGAGGCGTCCCGGCTCGTCATGATTCAGCTCCTCCTGCATGGTATGAAGATGGATCCGCTGGTCTCACTTCATTACTATGCGCCGGTGCGTCCTTGGGTGTTTAAAACCACCTGAAAGAGTCAAATTAAGAAGCCACAAATAGGTCGTCGCTGTGATCAACCTCATCATCCTGCCTTTCACAGAAGGCATGGCACCCTTCCAAGAGGCTATGCGAGTCGGCCCAATGATCTTGCTGTCTAATGCCTCCGTCGCGTTTGGCCTCAATATTGCTGCCGTGTTCTTGATCGGAGTTACGAGTAGTCTTGTCTTGACACTTGCCGGTGTCTTCAAGGTATAGTCCACCCCGGTCCTCCTACAAATCTGCACCGCACCCCTGACCGACGCTGCCCAGGATATCCTCCTCATCACTGGCTCAGTGCTCATCTTCTCATATCCGATCACACCACTCCAAGTATTTGGTAAGTTCCTTCCCTATGTGCCCTCTCAATTGCTGACAGCCCCATCAGGATACTCCATCGCCCTGGGTGGTCTCGTCCTATTCAAGACTTCAGGCGGAAAGTAGACGAGCCCTTCTCTACGCACACTCCTTCGCACGCGTTGTACATGATAGTTGCACCTTCTTGACCAGTCCACCCAGATTCGCCATCCACTCAAGTCACTTCCACAGTAGCTAGGTTAATACCATATTTTAGTGCCTTACTCCTCCCTTCTCGTCTACTCGCGCATTCCTAAACCTGCCAACGTAGAGGAAGTTGGTGGGACATGACTACTCGCTCACATTGCCCTTTCTTCTTGCTGGTTCCACCCTCGTTGTTAGTCCTTTTTCAGACTCTCGCTGTACTAGTGCCTTGTCTTTTGGGTTTCGATTATACAGAACTCGCCCACGTTATACAAGGCGAAGGGCGTCGGTGGTATTATGCCGGCGGAACAGATTTCCTCGAAGCGACTGTCATCGAAAATCAATATACCGTCAGGGCCGTAGCTCAAGCTTTGCTGACCCTCAAAGCTGCAGACGGACGTCCCGTGAAGAACACGTGCAATGGAGGCTAAATCACGCTATAACGATTGCAGGGCCGTTGTCTATGCCATTATGTATAGCTGTATAGTAAGGATGGGTGCCTCATCTTCCTCGATTAATTGTAAATTGCGAGGACAATTGAAATCTTGCAGGGCTATATTTCAGGCGCGTGGATATGTACGTACTATACAAGATCGAGGGTCGCAAGGAGTCATGCAAAAGTAATTTGGTGGGGACGGCCACAGATAAGCGCTGGTGCGGCGAGCCCACAGTGCAGGTTCTCTGCATACCGTATTGTCGACCTCTAAGAAGGCTTCCAAGGCCACCTCGCGATTCATGAAGTATACTTCTTCACCGTCGCCACGCTCCCCCTTTTCTCGCAGTAGAAGTTTACATTGCGATATGGCCTGGTCGTTTCGTTCCTTCACCTTCCAAGGGAAATGAGGGGAGCAACGATTACGAGCTTGAACGAGGCGATGACTCACAAACGACTGCCCAAGACACTTCACCATGGTGTCGGAATATCGGTACTCCCACCTCCCATGCTGCCATTACTGCCTCCTTCTTTCATATTCGCATGGTCCGGTGTTGAGGTTATGCTGTTCCCAGACTGGAACGGGTGCGCAGTGGTAGCCAACGCAATCGCCTGGTGCAAGTCAGACGTGGTCCGGTCCAACAAGCACGTACATAAAACAAGTAGCAACACGGATATACAGCAGAACACTAAGTACAAATCCTGATTCGGGATCTTGGAGGCTGGATGGCGGTCTGATCGCTTGTTCTATGCTTGTGATCGCCTCATCGGATGATCCGTCAAATCGACCTCACATTCTATAGGTTACACAATTTGTTACTTTGCCGATTAGCTTTTAGAGCTGCTGCCATTTCCTCATCTTTTTACCCCTGGTTTCTTACGTACTCTGGTACCTACAGTATTTGCGTCTGCTGCTCCTACTCAAGTGCACTTTGCACCCAAGCTATCTCAGATGTCCTCAACCCCAGGGGGTCAACGTTGAGACTGGAGACACTGTTGCCCAATAAGTCCACAAGCAGAAGCAGAAGCAGACTCGTGATTAGTGTTCCAGATAAATACAATTGCACGTTACATTCCTACAGAGGAAGGAATCAAGGCACAAAACACAAGAAGTATTGGATAGATGTTTCTAACCGAAGTCTGCCCACATTCCGTGACTGAAATTATGAATTCGGATCTGGGTCCCGGCCTGAGTGAGACAGAAAAGCGGCCTATGCGTATCTATAGGGTTTGTAGATAGTTTGTTCCTCCCGCTTGAAAACTGGTCACACTAGGGTCGGGCTTATTCTACAATGCTCGCACAATCGCGAGACTTGGCGATGACTGGAAGCAGCTATGGAAGACCAGTCAAGCTGGCCAGTGACTTGACTGCAAAGGTGCACATTTGATCGATTACATGAACTTAGCGTAGATCAACGTTATGAAGCGACGTGCCGATCGTCACTGAAAATGCTCAATGAGGCATGTACCATGTGAATGAACACAGATAATGGCCAGATGTATAGACACCTCAAAGCTGCAGATATCCCTATAGGTTAGGGAGGTGCTGCTCTATGGCGGAAAGGCAAGGAGATGATCGATTGGACCGGGCGGAGTCTCGGCTCACCCACCGACAAGACAAGATGCCAATAGTACATGTGGTGTAATCAATCAACCCGCCGAACTGTCACGGAAACCCCACTAGAGAGTTGAGCCATTATTTCAAAGACGCAGCCGAGGTGGATGGATTAAAACCGAAACGAAGAATCCTCCCTCTCCTCGTGTTTCATACATTCTCCTTTGGGTATTAACCGTTTGATAGAGTGCGGAGTCTAGGCTTCTGAGGACAATTTGGGATCGCATTCATAAATTCAAACTTTTGAGTGACATAGTGCTTGGTACCTTAAAGGGAAAGCGCCTTAGTATAATGATATCTAGCCCTACTTCAATCGCACAACTTGCGAGGGCAAAACAAGCAGGAGCAGTGTTCACAAAACTCCACTCCCAGAGCAGGATTTGAACCTACGCGGGGAAACCCCATCAGATAGATCTGTGGTAGTTCGAATCTGACGCCTTAACCACTCGGCCATCTGGGATACGTAATTCCATTACAAGGATAATATATATAAAGGAAGATTCGCGCTATCCTTGCAATTTCCCTGCTCTATACTTATCTCTGCACCCTCAAACGGCACCATGTATCCAGTGATCTTCATCATCAAGATACACAAGCTCGTTACGCCATTTGAGGCAATTCGGACGTTAGCACGAAGTCACGTCACCCTCCTCCCCTTTCGGCGATTATAGCTCTGGACTCATTCCGACGCTCTACACAGCGGCCATGGCGACACAAACTGAACACATCATTGTACTCAAACGAAGTCGGTCACTCCCATAGTACCTTAATCGTCTAGTGACCCATTACCGGCTCAAGTTTGCCCGTATGCGCAGCGTAGGTATCGCGCTGAAGGAGGCCATGATATATATCCTACACATAATACGAAGTAGACCTACAGAACAAGCCCGGATGGCATGCTCCAAAGCTCAACCCCGCCTCCAGGGTTCGTGCTCTTTGGAACCCTTTCGCCACAAGCATGGACACCAACAAGACGTCCAAGTCCCGGCGATTGCCCATGGCGGACCAAATGTTGATCCCACCAATCCTTCTCCTGAGTCTGTCAAGATTGCTAAATCGTTTATCCTTCTCGAATTCATCGCCGACCCTTCCCGTCTGCCACCTGTACACGAACAACCCGGTTGAACGGGCTCAGATCTGTTTCTTCATTGACACATTCTCAAACAAAGTTTGTCAGTCCGTGGTTTGCTTTCCTCTGGGGTAACGCCAGTGACGGGAAGGCCGTTCTTGAAGGTCAGTTATATGCATTCATTTATAGGCCCGGAATGAGTTTCCAGTGTTCAAGTATATCAACGCTCCAAGTTCTCCTCATTAAACAGAGCAAGGGACCACACTTCCTGGGTGAGTAGTTCAGCGCCGCGGATGCCGCTGTCACTCCATTCTTTCAACGCTTCAAGGCCGTGCTCGAGAATGGCATAGGTGGCTACAAAGCCGAGGACGGGAGGAACCTTCTCAACGATGTGTTTCAAGATGAAAGTTCTCCAGGTTCGCGCCTATCTTGACGCGCTGCTTGGGCCGAGAGAGCATGAAGGAGACGTCTTCTACGGTATGTACTTCTTTTTCTTGTGTACACTTTAGGCCCATTCACCAGTATTACAGGACAGTATTCTTGCGTGACAGCCTTGTTTTTTTAAGAATAAATAGCACCACAACAGAGTACAATCTCAACTGTTTCCTTGGCTCACTCTATGTAGAAGGGATACGGGTGGGTAGAGGAATTCAGGATTATTTGCTGAATCGCCCGTTACCACGATACACCACACACTGAAATATGGGTCAATAAAGGCGAAAACTCGTCCTCTGCTTCATGGACCCGTAAGCCTCGCCGCATATCCAGGTACGATTAGATTACGAACACTTGCGTTTGTGCCACCACCGCGGATGCATTTGATAGTTTGCCTACCGAGGAAAAGCTGGGTACAGTCCCACAAGACTGTGTGCTTCCTCACCACCCCTGTCGGTTTGTTTTCAGACCCCATGGCCGCTCACTGCTTTGCCCGTGAATATATGCTCACCAGCATAACCCCTCGCGATACCATTCCTTGCATTTATGGAGCTACATTGCTGGACACGTCCATGCCACGATTCAATCTCTCTGGTACTGCACGTTGAATATCAATCAATGGGTTCAAAACGAATAGCTCTGTACTCGGATTGGCCAATTAATCGAATAACAGGTTTTATGGTTCATCTATAAGTACATACAATGTATACAGTTTCTGGACCGCGCTCAAAGAAGCAAACCCTCCTAAATTGTGTGGGTGTCTTCCTCTCGCCAGGGTCAACCATAATCTAAGTTCGAATCTGAGATCACGTTGTGTGGTGAGTCCTACAAGCGGAGTATCTACATTAATGCTGTCACCTAAAGATTCTAGGAGATACACAAAAGTAGTCAGAGTCACAATGGCCTAAAATATGGGCTGCAAAAGGGTACAAGAAACTAGAGGATATAACTGGGGCACGGCGGAGTGCCAAGGATCGCACCTATCCGGTCTACACCTATCCGGTCTATGGCTAGAGTAAATAAAAATAATAAGACCCATTTTGACAGGTCAAACAGGTGGATGGGACTACGAGGGGCTTTTGTCTACTGGTTGATGCTCACGAACCCATTTACGGATAGCATCCGCCACCGCTTTGCCGTCGATGTGAATGAGGTCATCTTCTCGCGGTCTAATGGGATTACGAGGTTCGTGTTCATGCGGGATAAGGTGAGGGTTGTTCTGAATGCCCGACTCTTTCGACGGTAATTCGAGTGAATGCAGGTGATAAGGTCTGCCCCCAAAAGGAACAAGTTAGTCCTTAAAAGTACACTAACAAACTGCACGAACATTGATCCTTGCCACGCAATGTAATGTACACCTATAGTCTTGGCGATTCCTTGTGTCCGTCTGGAGAGGTAATGATCGGGGAAGAACTCCATGACCGCCGAGTGAGGAGCGACAGTCATCCACATGGCCTCCGTGAGGCTCCCTACAACTCCAAGAAATATCTATTGCAGTGGTTCCATCAGGGCTGCGGAAGAAAGCTCAAATGGACAGACCCACGGTGGTACGCAATGCAAGGTCTAGTCGATCCACGAAGTTAGTTTCATTCCACTGGACGTAGTTGATTTCGTAGCCTTCCTCAAGCTTCATGGTCACAAGCTCTGCTCTCAGCTTCGCGTCGCTATTCGGTGCCAATCGACCTCGTTGGTCAGGGTGGTCCTGCACAAGGGTGATCACGGTCTCCCTGGTCCCGGATCCCTCAAGATTCGCCTCAAGATTCGCGTTCTCCGCCAGTAATTGTCGCCATCGATTCCACCATAACCCTCCGACATCGCGGAAAGAATCGAACGGTGTTCCGAGTAGGAGATTCAACCTTTCCTTTTTTCCATCGGTTCTGCCACCTCCCCACGCTGCACCCCCCGAAGAGTCCTGCACACGAGGGTTGCGGGCGGCGGCCCCACGATCGATGAGAACGACATGTTCGAGGAGGAATGGGCGACGTGAGTCAGTATAGTCTTTCCAATCTTCAGCGTACAACACTCCTGAACCGGGGAAAAGGAGGTGAGAAAGAGACCAGAGAGCTGGATCACGACGGAATTTTTCGGAGTGTATTTGCGAAAAGACAAGACGCCTTGGGGGTAGGAGAATAGGGCTGTTGGTAGAATGATGATCTTGCATATAGTGAGCTCGAAAGAAGGCTAATGGCCAGGAGCCGTCTACGCCTATCGAGCTAAAGTGAGATTTCAGACCGCCGACAGACCTCAGGGCACATACAGACGTAGGGTTCGTTGTATATCCACGTTGTTCCGGTCACGAAACTTGCGGAAGTTCCCATCAGTTGTGCTACGGCCTTTCGGCTAATGACACGGATCTCGTTTTGACTTGGGATACTACTACTTGGGAGTTCGCCATTTGCATCGTTCCAGGCCGACAACACGAATTGCAACTCGGGAAGTCGGTTTGGATGGTCTGACACAATAAGAAATGTGCCATTGGCGACCAGCAGGGATCGTATTACGGTGAAGCCTGGTGACCAAATGTCAGTGGGTTGCGGTCGAAGGAACCGTTGGAGCGATGAACCTGGAACATGTGATGTAATTACGGTCTCCGGTACGAGTCCTCTATCCAAGTTCACGTAGACATCCGAGGCGACTCGCCCGGCTGCTCTATATTGTGCATAGCTCGCCGTATTGTCGTGTCCGTTGAATAGCTCTTTATCGTCTTCAAGTTCTTGATGGGCTATGGCGACCTCGCGGGGTGCCATTGAAAACCAGAGCAAGAGGATGAATACAATCCCAACTAGTGCCAGGTGGCGGTTGACCTTGAATAGGGGCATAAAAGAGGGTGTTGAGTCAATACGGAAACAGTGGACCTAAGATAAGTACTGGGAAGGGAGAAGGGAGGAGACAGCACGGGGCGGAAGAAGCGCAAGAGCCGAGTATGAATTCATTGCAAATAAGCTTGACGTCGGTAATTTAGACCTTCCGAAGGACAAAGATTCAAGAACTCTGCTTGACACTAGGCCTGGGAGGCATTTGGGTAATGCTCGGGTTGCAACAGCCAAGCGAACAACGCAGGTTGGTCCGCGGGATTAATGGCCGGGTAACTATGTTGGATAATTGTTTGGACATTGGACATTATTGGAATTTATGTATGTATTGGACATCTAGATAAGAGTCGCGGGAAACGGAAGTGTGATGATCTGATGGCACGCCTGTCAACGGGAGCCCTTGCCTTTCGCCACCTCGACCTTGAACCCAAACCAGTCGCTGGTACTTTAGCTTTAAAAACGACACATTCCACCCTTGCCCAAAATATAATACCGCCACAACCCCTTTCTCGGATCTCTCCGCAGACATCACGCGAATTCGGGAAACTGACTTGTTCAACAAGCACTAGGAAATATTCGTATCTCTAACAGGAAATTCAGACCTTTCTGTCTTGTGTCAGACGGTCCACATTTGTTTGGAAATAGATAATGAATTTTATACACTTGGTTCAGAAACAGCCCGTGGTAACCACATTTACCCTTGTAAATTTGTTTCTTCCCCATTTTCATGCGCAATTAGATCTGCGCTGCAAGAGGTTAACCGCCGCGCTTATATCACCATTTGACCACGGTCCTATGCCCCTTTTCTTCTTGAGTTTGCTATTTGTTCTGCCAGTATCATATATACCTATTGTACTCTTAACACTTCGATGTCATCGAGTTTCGCCAGCTCCAAACACATTGACAGACCAATCGTGAAGAAAACGTGCTGCCAACCCTACATGTCGTAGATATTGAGAGTAGTATTTGGTAGTACAATAGACTTCAAGATTCAGCGACTCCTCGTATTGATTCGCCCAGCCCACTAGGAACTTGGTACAAAGCTACGCTTTGTCCATGTTTTGGAGATGACTTCGAGGGCGGTTGGAATCCTC
>Ga0307513_10003246_pt1 | contig 22172 bp, 23 predicted proteins | sample 15_EM_MG_FD_202174 | JGI IMG/M metagenome (GOLD analysis project Ga0307513, IMG submission 202174) | Populus trichocarpa ectomycorrhiza microbial communities from riparian zone in the Pacific Northwest, United States - 15_EM | ecosystem: Host-associated > Plants > Roots > Unclassified | place... | reverse complement strand
GTTGCTACCTCGATCGTCTCTGCTTCGAGCTGAGTTTTGACCTCCGGAGATAGGTCGGGGTATTTTGTCCACAGGATCACCAGCCACGTCAAAAACGCCTCCTGGTTTACGACCCGTTTCAGAAAGGGGATAACCTCCGTATTTCTCAGACACCTGTAGAATGAATATGGGAGCTTGGGATCGTCGAGGGTGCCAATATGCCTGAGGAAATCCCATCGCTCAGGTGGTATGAATTTTCGCCAAAACGGTGAATTGAGGAGGCTCATCAAGGTTGCCAGCGTCATTTGTCTCAACTCCTCGTGAACCTTGGTGTCGACCGCTAGCTTCGCAGAGTGGGCCCATCCGGTAACCAGCGCTTGGGCCTCGACCTCTGGAAACGTTTTCCCCGCGTTGAATAGCTGGTCATCCAAAAAGTAGAGCAAGAACACGCAGGCGCGCTTTACGAGGTATGGTCCGCCTTCCCGAAGGGCGTGGCAGAGTCCACGGAAAGGTATCTGGCCGGTAAAGTCGGACCTCGCCACTTCCTTCGGGGCGTCACCGATGGAGCCGAATGCGAGGACACAGAGAGCGTCCTCAATCGGACCATCCTGTGCTGTCCCCCTGTCGTGCGCCCAAAAGTGGTAATGAAGGAAATCCAACAACCTCTTCGGATCTTCAACCGGCGCGATACCGAAATCAGACTTGAAAGCGCCGCTTAGTGAAAGCCGGGCTGGATACCAGAGCCAATCATCCAGGTGGACCGATGCCATGACCGTGCAGAAGAGTTCATAGTTCTTTCGACAAATCCGACCGTCCTTCAGAAGTGTCATGAGGTTTAGAGCTTCGACGGCCCCCTCTCGAAAGACTGGTGATGAACATGGTGCGAACGTAGACGTGAGATTCTTGTAGATGTTATCAATGGTGTCGTCGATGTCCGGGCTAGTAACGAGGTCAGTTTGTGTCCCACCATAGCTGTATGGCTCCGAACCTTTTGTCCTTGATAAAAAGTCTATCGTTGAAGGCCGGAGGTACCCCAACGACCATATCGACGATCAAAAGGCAATCCGCCATCACCCGAGATGGTATGTGAGGATATTTCGAAAACGCGTGGTGGACAAACCCGCGAACGTCTTTCGTCAATACGCTCCCGGTATTTCGAGTGTTCCAGGCCCGAAGACGAAGAACGTTGCTAAGCCAGCAAAAGTGACTATTGCTGAGGGAAAACCGGTCCCACTGAATGGGTTTGTCCCCGATGAAAACGGTGTCAATCACCCGCAGCGTCGAATCGAGGTCGTGGTCTTCCTTCGAGTGATACCACAATATTGGGGGAAGTTTCGGGGCAACAACGGGAACGTCATCCGTGGAATTGACACAGCTGCGCTGTATCCGAAGGTACAGGAGTGCCTTCGCACTCCCAAGCGCTTGGTCCCTCATCCCAGGTCGGACAAGTACTCTTCCATCCTTGAGGAATTCGAATGACTTGCGTAGGCCGTGGTAGACTTGAGCGAGGGGGATGGTCCGAGCGCTCAAGCTCCAATTTATCTCGGGAATAAATGCCGTAACCGCGACAATAGCATCCGACCCGCTTGCCATTCGGAACATGGTCGATATGCAATTCGTATCCGAAGCGGTAGTCCCATCGTCATCTTCGTCCGCGTCAGGGGCCGCCTCGCCAAGGTGGTAGGATTCCACAGCCGACCTCGCAGTTGTGAACGACTCGTTTGACTTCCTCAGGCGGGACAATCGAGATAACGAGCGAGGGATTCCCTCAAGCCAGCGGAAATCCTGTCGTTTTGCTAGTCTGAGAACGTGGCGAAGGGTGATTGAGGCGGGGGTCTGGAACGGACACGTCTTCCAGATGGTTGCGGCGAAGACAATAAAGGCGTAGAAAACGAGCCCAAAAATTGTGAACGCCGCGATGACGGCCGCTACCGTTCGGCTGAGATCCCAGACGTATTGAGCCAATGCGTACCCTAGTAGGAGGAGTGACACCTGCATAACAAGAGGTAAACACTCCATAATAATCCTGAACCGCCAAGTGATCATGCCTCTCGTCCTAAGCTCCCGGTGGCGGCTACGGTCGATGAGCGACCCGTCCACATGAAAGTTCAGCCACTGTTTTCCCAACATGGCCAAGAACGCGGCAAGCAGCGCACTTGCAAGTGAACTAAACAGGATCGATTGGACCTGAACGACCGCTGGCTTCGGTCCGGTAAACGAAGGGATTGTGGTCTGATTCGGTATTCCGGAGGTGGCGTTGAGCAGCATGCTGAGAACGATGAAGCTCATTTCGTCGTAATCCGGTCGCAATTCGGCTTGGATGTCGATGATGAAAGCAGCCGCAACAGCGGAGAATAAACCAGCCTGCCTCACGATAAATGCACGTTTCCGTTGATCAGGAGTGAAACTTACGAATACCAGGGTGGTGTTGAGATCATCATGATACTTCTTGTGGAAGTCCTTGTCGTATTCGTCTGCTTCTTGATTGAACATTTTGTAGAAGTGGCGGCGGGGATCAACTTCCCGAGGTTTACTTGGAGGCCCTGCGAGTTGTTCTACCGCAAGACGCAAAGAGTTAATCGCATCGTAAAGACTGGCCGGCGCAAAGTGTGAGGATAAAGGTTTGTCGTTGCGCTCAATGACGGACCTCTCGTTGGCTGCCATCGCCCCTGCTGTCGTAGGGGTTCGTCGCGAGTGATAAGTGAAATTCGGGCTGGGTGGTTAGGGGAGTGATACTCACCTGCGCGCCTTGTGGCGGAATGTTTCCGAGCCGCGTGGGCGTCTGTGTGCAGCTGTTTGCACCGCTCCTCGGTCCCATGCACTTAGTCCTCCCCAAACAGGTGTTCGGTGAATGCCGACACAACCTCGAGGATTCTAAGACGATTACACTCCTCCAAGTTCAATCGTCCATCGCATGGGTTTCGTTTCCAATTAGGCATGGGAGGTTTGTTAGAGTACACCGGGACCAAATACTAAGAGATATAGCGAATACATGTGACAGCAATATAACATAGGGGGCTGCTCTGCCTGCGACGTAATCCAAAACAAATCCTACATCTCCAAACCAAACATTGAACGACCGACAGCGGCCGAGACAGCTAGAGCAGGGTTATACGACCGGGGATCAGGGCCGCGTGGAAGGTTCAGGCCCATGCTGGCAGCCGTCTTTTGCTTGTAAATCCCTTCAGGCAGTGGTTTGCCCATCCTACGGGGGTGAATGTCAACCCACATTGAAATGACCGGTGGTTCCACTGAGCGTACGTGCAGAAATCACAGGAGCAAGGCTTGGACCCTGTACCATGATGATCGCACCCGTAATGATTGCTTCCCGATATCCCGCAACACGTCCATCGGAAAGCTTGTGGACGGTACTCGTAGAACCCCTCCAAATCCCCCTCGAACTCGGTCTCGAACGTCTCCTTGAGGTCATCGCACTCGTCAAGCCAGCACGCGCCAAAGCCGATTTGTTCCTCTTCGCACACCCAAGTGATCAGCTCCAGCTGCCCTTCGTGTTTTGTGCCGTCTTGGCATTTGCGGTACTTGTCATACCAGTCCCCGCAGAGTTTCCTGTGCGCAGGCCAATCCTTCCGTTGACAATCAACCCCTCGAGAATAACGCGTCGACAACGAAGATACAATGATCTGGATGATTGACGCTTACCACAATACGCGCTCCCTCTGCACTTCGAACACTTGCGTAATTTCACGCCAGGAGCTGTTTGATCTTTGCCACAGGTTTTGCAGCGGAGGAGGCTTATCATAGTCAACAAGGGAGCAGGTGACGGAAGGTGGGGGTAAGAAACACAGTGGTGCCGTACTAATTACTAGGTTTTCGATAGTCACTCGACACGTGCGCACAGAAATAGGGGGAATAGTGGAATTACTGACCAGAGGTCGCTCTCTAAACTGATTATAAATCGAAGCAGACGTTTGTCTAATTACCTGTCCTCCAGGGGGAAAAAAGGTTGAACGCATCGCTGACCTTTTTCCAATCCAACACTGTCCAAAACCTCTTCAGATACTCCTCCTTGCCCCAAATACCATATCCAGCCGTCAACCACGCGTGTTCGTGCACCGAGAGACAGAAGAGTGGACAGAGGTTGGTCCCAATCTTTTCGAAATCCGCTGTCGGGACCTCGCCTTCAAACGCATCTCCATCCACATCGCGACCGTACAGCCCAACCGCCTTTCCACCGTACATTCTTTCAACACGAGCACTCGTGTGGAAACCGCGTGTAGCCATGGATTGCGGAGCGTTCGATCCAGGCATTGCACTGGATGGTGTTGGTTGGTGAGGAGGCGTAGTGGATTTTGTGGAGGTTGGATAGTTTTCGCCCAATACAGGATCACTGGACGGCAAGACCCTCCCCCTCGACCTAACCAGAAGGGTTCCGGCTCCAAAGGTAGGGATGACACCCATGGTCCCACGACTGTCCACCGCAACCCAAATCCAACCGGAGGATGACATTCCCATGGCAGCTGCGGAGACTGTGGATTTAAATTGTTCCAAAGACCCAAAATCCTCACGAATTGCAATTCCTAATGGTTTGGAAATATCCGCTTCGTTGTGAAAAGCATCCGCTGGAGGGGGTTTCTTCAACGTGGTTTAGTCTTAGGCAATAGACGGAAACGGTTCACGCACTAGGGTGTCAAGGAAGAAACTGTTGTTCAAAGCCTGACTAGCATAGTTAAATGCTAGCGTTTTGCTACGGTCCGGGGCCGTGTCAATTATGGTCTGCATGACCGACTTATTCGCCAGTTCTGTGCCTGCAAATTTTGACCGGTGTAAGCCAACGTGTGTGTAGGATAGAATTGACATCCGGACGCACCATGCACCTGTTCGCTGAGACGTTCCAGAAGTCCCTGCTGGTACTCGACTCCGATGGTTTTCAGGGCCGCTGGCGGAAGGAAGTCTCCGAGACCTTCCTCGATGGGATATGGGGGGAGCTTGGCGGTGTGCAGGTGCCGCCTGACATTCCGCACCCTGAAATTCCTGGAATGCCTCGAGACGGCGCGAATGGAGAGACCGTTCATTGGGCTCGTCAGAAGTTCACCGGAGGGAGAGAGGCGTCGTGACGTGACACTCGCGATCGTTACACCAGTCACCAGCCACGTCCAAAGTTCCAGCAACACCCTCACCTGTTATCTGGCCAATGGCTCCCACAAAATCTGTCGCGAAGCAGCAAACACCTGCGTCTACCAATGCGGTAGAGTCGCTGTGGAAGGCCTACTCCGACAATACGCCGAAGAGACTGAAATTCATCGATTCTTTCCTTGTCTTCCTCATGCTCTCCGGGATTGTACAATTCCTGTACTGTGTCCTCGTTACGAGCTTCCCCTTTAACGCGTTTTTGGCCGGGTGAGCACCATATAACCCCTCTTTTGAGGTACTGCTAATGGCAGACCTAGATTCTCGAGTTGTGTCGGACAGTTTGTCCTCACCGCCTCGCTGCGGTCACAGGTGAACCCGGAGAATAAGCAGACCTTCAGGGATGTGTCTCCAGAACGGTGTGTCTACCTATAAATATCAGACGAGCTCCTCTTCCGAACACCTTCTCCAGTGCATTTGCGGATTTCGTGGTCGGTTCAATAGTTTTACACTTCTTTGTGTTCAACTTCCTCGGGTGAAGGTAGAACGAATGGACGATTTTGCCTATCCATATTATTGGCTTTTGTCCCGACGTTCGACGTTCAATGCAGACCAACGATAGGCCCGCTCGGTTAACACCGTCGTCCGAATGCGATCGGGCTGTATTGCATTGGCCTACTCCTTACTAGCCCTTCCAGACAGTGCTTGGTAGATAGATGATACCTTTCGAATCCAGCATTTTCAATCAGAATAGTAATTCCTGGTCGCAAAATGCATTTGCCGTGAGTCCGCGTGCATGCCGCGCCAGGCGTGCACCAACGTGGCTACCTCTCCCGGCCTTGCCACCCTCCCTCTCCGCCAAACTCCCAGCAGCCACGACACCGAACCAATAGCAACGATGTTTGGCAAACTCATTCACCTTGGGTTCGATGCTTTGTTGATAACCACCCTTCTTGCCGGGATCAAGCGCACGACTAACCTCACGTACGACCCCGGCCACACATCGAGCGGGAAAACGATGATCTGACCGGAACACTTTCATAGACCGAGACTCTCCTCCGTTCCGAATAAAGACATTCGAAGTGAGAAAATTCATTCAGTGTCACTTGCCTTCGCTAACTCCGAACCAGATATGCTTGCTTCATATCTTGAAATTGGTAACGAGCCTTGGCCACCTCGATTTTCGACCTTCCTCATCCTTCTACCCCAGGAGAATACGCATTTGACATGGCAGTGGTGGTACTCGGGGTACGAGATTTCGTATTATTCAATGCAGAACCGTTCACCAAGCCCTAAAAACAGAGGTCAGACTCATTCGAAAGGCGCCGGTAGATAGACCCCCGCTCCCTGCCCACCTGTTTTTCCAGCCGACCGCTACCCCTTACCCCGCACGCCCTTGACTTACAAGAGGACCAGAACTTGTACATATACATCCGTGTACTTATGCCCAGGAAGAATTATCACCTCGCTATTGATTACGCGTCCCGTCCTACACCTTCGGCTTGGCATCCGTAGCTGCGTGATGAAGAGCCTCCCCCTTGGGCTTGGAAGCCTCGACGGCCTCGTTCCCCCCCCCAGCGGGAATAAATCTACGCGTGTACTTGTCGACGTACCACCTCGGCAAACCTCTGGCGGTGGCGTCGTTGATCCCCATGTTCATTCTGTGGACATATTCCTCCTACGGCTCTCCCTCCTCCACTCTCCTCTCGTCGATATAGACCAAGCACCGTACGACAGATTTTTCTCCGTTGCCTGCCAATTGCAATTCGATTTCCATCGTCTCTTTGGTGTAGTCCCGTGGGACATCTTCCGAGCGATCCAGACTGACCTCATCGCTTGTACTGATCTCGTATACCAGCCCATACACGAGATCTTTGGGCGATCGGACGACGTTAGCATATCTGCGATTGTTGATGAACCACTTCCATCCTCGAAGACGACCCAGTCCGATGAATTTGCTCTTTGGACATCGGCGTGTCATCTGATCTAGCCACAGGTTTGAGCCGTAGTCAAAGTACAGCCTTCTGCAAGTCATTTTAATACATCGCAATGCCGGCCTCGGAAAATTATCTTACTTGGTGTCTGGTTTCGCAGTCTTCGTGGTCATCGGAAGAGCGTTACTTGCGGACCGCCCCGGGCCGGCACGATATGAGAGGGCACGAGCCACCCTCCTCGGCCACAAACGATGGTGTGCCGTGGTTGTATCGGGATTTACTATGGGCGAAGATGCAAACCACGCGTTCTGAGTGCTATATACTGTTCCGCACGGTAATCTTGACTGCTGCAGGTACAAGGTTCGAATTATCTGTATCACCGGACATTACCCCATTCATCCACCCTTTCCAGCTCCCCAAGGATACAGATTGAAGTCTGTTGGACTTATTTATTTGGTGTATAGTGGCAGATACTGGATGTTCCTAGGAGTTTCACCTCACTTATTTATTGGACTTTTTGGCGGGGTCTGTGTACATCCGCCTGCGTTAGGCTTGTTGGACATTGATGGAGATGGCTGAAGCCTCGGATTTTTCCTATTTCCCGTCAAAATAGTATTCACATGGAGGTGGATTACTTCTACGGAAGTTACTACGGACGCGGCGAAGAGTCTGGTTGGTGAGTGCTCCTCACCAATGCCAGGGCCGCCACCTTCCGTCGACTGCTTCAGTCTTCGGTCGTGCTACCCAGTAGGCCAGCAGCTATCCGAACCGAATATTAGCGGGCCGTCGCCGTGTTGAGGACACAAAAGAAGATGCTGCAAGAAGCCCGGAAGATCCAAATGTCGATTTAGACCCGTGATTTTCGGATCAACAGCTCGCAACTTATTATGATTCCTCAGGTGGAGCCTGTGCACTGACAATAAGGAGTCGGTTCGCGACGCGGAGTTGAATCCGAATGGAGCGGTGTCAGCGAACTCCGATAAAACGCTGTATCAAAGCGTGAGCCAGTAGCCCGGTTTGGAACAATGGGCTACTTCATCCATATGAACAAAGGCGCGTTAGATGTGATGCATGATGCATGATGAATGGTGAATAGCGGACGTAGACCGACTCTTTTTTTATTTCGGAAGACCACCAGACTCACTTGATCTGAGAGTAGATATCGTCGCCCTTCATCGATCATCCATCTCGGGCGTAACCTGGATGGGCTGGGCACGCGTTATACTAGCGGCGTTCACCGCTCGCGTGCTCTGGTGTGGAGGGTGTTGAGGTGGCCACTCCTGCCACCCTCCGGTGACTATCCCTTAGTCCGATTGTATTCAACACCAGTGAGACACTACTCGTAAGTTGTGGGAGCCCTCCCCAACGAGTGTTCGGTTAATGTCAATGTAACCCCAAGGATCCTGAGATTATCATAACGCTCTGGCTGCAGTTTACATATCCCCGTAAAAGCAGCGTCAAGAGCAGCAAATGATGAACTTGGAAGTGAACTGGATCGCCCCAGAGATTTCCTTTGTTGCTCCATTCGGGTTGAGAAATATCCCATTGAATGAGTTGCGAGGCTACCTTTGTGCCTTCAACGAGCGTATACGATCCAATCCTCTGCCGTACGAAATTGGTTAGCTTTCTCATCACATATCGTTCAAACACATTTTATTGTGGTCTGGCGTCCTAAAGACAAACATCCACGAACGGATCACTCGTTATTAGACACTGCCATGAAATGTGTGTCGTCCCTCGACACCACACCATTGCGGGTGGTGGGACGTGAGATATGCTCGGGACGTCCGGATTTTACGTGCAACGTCAGAAGGTGTGAATCGCACGATGAAATAACAGTCCAATGCAACAGGCGCGGTATGTTTTCCAGTAAATTACAGCCGTTTGCAATTCGATAGCGCGTTTTTCCAAAAACGCGCACAGGATTTTTTGTTTACGTGCGGGGCTCGGCCCCACCAATATGCTCCATAGCCCGTCACTTTGGGAAATCGTGGCGCTCACAAACCGGGCTTAAGGGAACTGAATGAGCGGGAGTGGTAGGTACAACCCTCCCGAGTACGAGACAATCAACTTTATTTATTCCGGCGAAGATAGACCCACGTCTCAAAAGTGTCCGGTATATCGTGGACTCATCCACCGAGATGCCGCGGTTTGCAAAAGATTCCCCGAGGCAGCAGGTTGTGGAGCATGCCGGTGGAGCCCAGCTCGGCACGTAAACAGAAAATCCTGAGTGTATTTTTCAAAAACGCGCTATCGAATTGCAAACGGCTGTACTAACTTACTAACGTTCGCACGCGTTACAAGTCGTGGTCTGTTTCTTTGCGCAGGAAGAAAAGTCGAACCAAGGTCCGGGAACGGAAGGCATACCACTTTCCCACTACCCGCCCGCGTTCGTGTCAGTAGACGCACCATTGCCAAATCGAGATAGTGACCCAGATCGGATTCCGGAATGCTGATCGGCGCCATCCGGCACATGATGCATGATACATGATGCACGACGCACCGTGCGGTGGCAGAGACCCCCAAGAAGTACTATTTTGCGGATCTCGGGATATTCGTACACCTACGGGAAGAAGACCGCCACAAGTTTATCGTGGGGAATATGGTTCTGGATTAAGACTGTCCACTATCATCCCGTACAGTTCCCCTAAGTTGGGGCCCTCGGTCGGTGATATTCGAACTAGACGATAATCGTGTGAGATAAGACTACAGATACGTTAGTCTAGGTTGCGAAGGTAGAAAAGATAAGATACGTACTCCTCACGAAACAGCAAAGATGTGAGGAGACGAAGGGGAAAAAACGAGCTACTTATATGACCCACAACTATCGCGTAGAAGTTGTAAACTACTGAACATCGGAACAAAGGTGCAATATTTGATAGGTGAAACGGTTCCTGGTGCATTGGACGGCTAGGGGGGAACGTATCACTCACATTTTGCTCGAAGTCGACCTACAGAACGTGGGGCATTGTAACACTATTTGTACATCCCTGTTCAACTATCAAAGATCTGGTCAAGACAATAATGGTGTTTTCTGATCGAGCACCAAACTGGCAGGAACCACCGCCAAACCGGTCCCCTCGCTCGCTTGGCAAGAAAGCGGTAGACTCAGTTTTGAGTCGAAGCGTTGGGCTCTCCATTCAAAATCTTCTACCCGACTTGATTTCTTGGCAGACTAATTACTGATGCTCATACGGGCTACACAAGGGCCACCTCTTACTCTTACGTTCGAGGCTGGATACCGCATTGGATACAGGTCACCACGAACCGGGACGCCATTGTTCTTCTATTGAGGCGCAGTGTCTCCATTTCATCAGACTTGTGGTGTTGACTCGGATGCGATTGGGACGACCATGATTCTCGCCTTTACGACCTGCTGTTCTTTAGATCAAATACTAACCATGTGTCACGCCAAGTCCGAGGTTTCAGATGACTTGTATCGTGGGTGCCGAAGCATGGGTTTACGGTTGGGAAATCTTGACTCCCCCCTGTGGTAGCAGGGCTCTCGGACACAACCTTGGTAAAATACATTGAATACAGGGAAACCACAGCGCAGGAAAATTTCCGAGGGGTGCTCTTCAAGTGGATGCGACCGCCACTCTATGTAGGCCGTTAAGACCGTTTTCCGGGTCCTGGATCACCCGTGCAGTGCAACTTCGACTGTCGGCCGCTGCTCCGGGTCTTCGTTGGCCATCCGATGGGCGAGAGGGCTGTGACAGGGTTTGAATGTTGCCGAATCAAATTGTCTGTGGTTCCTATAATAAATACACCCTATCCGCGGCTAAGGTGCTCAAACCCAAGCGTCGGAGGGAAGCCCAGTCACATCAGCAAGCGACAAGTCCGCCTCATCCTCGTTCATCATACTCAGGGTCACTAACCCTATTCCTAGGGTCTATGATACTCTAAATACGCTGCGTATCGCGGTCGAACAACTCTTGGTCTCAAATAAACCGACTAGACCGCCAGAAATGTATCACCGCCGACACTCCCACGTGATTTTCAACCAAGAGTACGACAGATCCCCATAATTATCGCGATGACCTCGACATGGCTTCGATATCCGTGAGTTGAATAAGATCGCATCTGACAAGAAAGCAGCCTGGTTTGGTCTCCGCCGTGGTGTCGGCACTCATCGTCGGTATCCAACCGACAGGAACGGCTGCAAGAAACTCGGGAACGACCACCCATGGCTGTTCAATTCAGGAAGCTAGGCGGACCCTTCGCCGCGGGACCCCGCCAATGAAACGGTTTTACTCTCTAAACAGCGGCAAACCATCTAGTCTAGCCAGGAATTGAAACCGTAGCCAAAGTCCAGCCTCCCAATTCTTGTTTAACGTACCCCAGCATTGTTCGCGAAAAGCGATCTTACTCTATGTCCGATTCAGAGATATTTGTGGTCGTGGGTGACGGGTTATCGGATGGGTCGATACCGGTCCGGCGGGATCGAAGCATGGATATGGAAGGAAAGAGTGTACGAGCTCGAAAGTGACGAATAGTAGTCACCCACTTCAAAGGCGATCTGCAAGGCGACGGCCTGCATTTCCAGAAGCTCCCAATAGTATCTGCAATCCGTTCCAGATAAGGTCTATGTAACAGCCCATTCTAGTGAGGCGTACTGCGGCGGGATGTCCGATAAGAGTACACAGAAGACGTTTACGCCCTATCATTCATCCAGACACCTCAAAGGTTATGGTTTCTGCGCGCGTTCCGGAGGGCACTGGGGGGGTACCATTGGCCGTGGTTTACTCCTCGATTATTTAGATGGACCATAGAAACCGCGTTCAGCATGGTGCGAGTATGCTGGTGGATACTGTTGCGTCATAATCGCCCCTTTTTCAGTAGTCGGCCTGAATCGGGTACCCATGCAGCCGCTGTGACAATTCTCTTGAGGTCTTGCCTCGGTCTGCATTCGTGGAGTTGTTGGAGGGGGATTCCGCTACATACATCCGGTGGCGGCCCAACGCCAACGCCGGCTTGGGCCGCTGGGTCTGAAGTTTGGGAAATTATTTTCCTAGCGAACAGCGGGAGCAAACACCCGATTGGGTGGCGCCAGTATGGATCTCAAAAAGGAAGGTATATTACATAGTCAAACGATCGTCCATCGGTATCGGTAGCTGCAATCATCGCAGTGGCTGGAATTAGTATGGAAGTTAGCCGCCAGGGCTATCGTTTGCACCTGGTGACGGCGTGGGGGGATCAGACTCCATGGCATTACAGGACATGTCACCCTTTGAGGAAGGATTCGACACCATCCTCTGTCTCCTCGTCGATATCCACTAAAGCCGCAAGCGTCGAATAAAATGTGAGGTCGTCTAGTGTTGTCACGACAGAGGAGGAGCCGTCCTCAAATTTTTGGGAATATTTCGCAGAGATTTCTTCAACGAAAACGGAAGTAGTCTGAGTGATACTTCAGCTTCTTCCCACACCGAAACTGAAGGCAATGCGTACCACTGCTCGAGAGAAGTATCTCTTTACCCTCGTTTTCAGTTTCTTCATATCCTTGCCCTTGTACCATGGGAGCTTCGTTTCCCAAAATCCACCCGACTGAACATCATCCCGAATCTTCCTCACGTGCACCTTCAGACTAAAAGTATGTCAGACCCTGCAAGCCTGACTCAGAGCGCGGACTGACCGCCACATTTCGGCTATCTCTCCTTGACACAGAGCTTCAATCTGCTTACCCTCATCCGCATGTACCGCACAAGTCCCTCTTTCGATGGATTCTTGATGTATTCTCTGGGCCTCTTCTAGCCTATCCTCACAACGCTTGAGCCTCTTGGTTGTGGCGCGCTTCACGTGGAGTGAGGATATCATCTTGAGCTTGGGGGAGGAAAGTGCAAAGACAGGGTATAAGCTGGTCCGGCTTATAAAAGCCTGTAAGAGACACGTTTACGGGAGCAGGACAAAGGGATGAGAGCTGTGGGAAGGCCCGTTGACACAGATACATTTTACCGGAAGCAGTTCGGTTCAGTGATCGCATCTGCATCGCGATCAGCTTGTTGCGAGTGTTGCCACAAACAACTACAAATGCACGCGCCCACCGCGTGGCCATGTCAAGTTGGAAAGGGTGCAAGCTCCCTCTTTGCCCCCATCCCTCACAACCTTCACACCTCTCTCATCATGGCGACATCGGCGATAGATATCATGAGAGCAACGCTCGACGATGACTATGAGCCTACTCCAGAGGACATCTCTTTGGTCGTTGGTACGCTCACGGAAGAGGAGAAAAAATGGAGGGATCGTCACGAAATGCTTAAACTTGAGGGGTACGATCTTCGGCCACGACTCCGCCCTGGTTGGAAACCCTCTTGGCTCGAGTCTGGAGCGGATCCGTTCAAGTGTGAAGATGGGGAGAACTTACCGGTAGGTTGTTTCGCATACCAAAGCAATCCGCCATTTTGACGATCTATTAGCCAAACTCCAAGGTCGTAGATGCCATCCATGAGGCTACTGGTAAAGCGGTATACATTAAAGAAGTTGGGACAGACAGTGAGGAACTTCGTATTGCCCAATTGCTGATGCAGGAGGAGTGGGCCAACGACACGCGAAACCATTGCGCTCCCGTGGCGAAAGTCTTCAAGGACCATCAGAACCCGATGTTGTCATACATTGTCATGCCTCTTCTACGGCCCGTGGATGACCCTCCCTTCGAACGCGTCAAGGAGATAATTGACTTTACGGATCAGATTCTCGAGGTAACTGTGGAATATCTTTCAACTCCTGCTCCTAATCGAGCATCCTCAGGGTTTGGTGTTTCTCCACGAGAAAGGGGTGGCACATAGGTACGGCTTACTATCCTGGGCTCTGTCAGTTGAATGACCAATATCCATAGAGATTGCGTCCGGGACAACCTCATGATGGATGCTGACGCAATGTACCCTGAAGGCTTCCACCCCGTCAGAATGGAACTCAAGCCTGATTGTTCTGACGATGCAAAATACATCCCACGATCAGCCGTTGCGATCAAATACTACTTTATCGACTTCGGGATATCGGTCTATATACCAGAGAACCTCCGTTCAAAGCTGGTTACAGGGCTCCTAGGGAGAGACCGGGACCCACCTGAGCTTTCCGATCGGACTCCATACGATCCTTTTAAGCTCGACGTATTCATCATCGGAAACATGCTCAAGCGTGAGTTCTACATGGTAAGGATCCAAGTTCAGTGTAGTTGATACCTCAACTGATGGTATTCAAGGCGTTCTCCAATGTCGACTTTTTCAAACCCTTGGTTCAAGAGATGACTCGTATGCAGCCTTCTCTTAGGCCCACCGCGAAGGTGGCCTTGGCGCGGTGGCAGGAAATTCGCAAGTCGATATCTGCCGTTAATCGAGAATGGCGTCCACGACCACGCAAGGAGCACCCTCTCGGGGCGTTCGTTCTCGATGCGGTTAGCTTGCATCGGTTTTTCATGTTCTACGCGAAGAACATTGCTGAACGTCTACGCCTGTAGACCTCGCGACGTCGTATACCAACCCATTGTCAGTAGAGCCTCGAATGTTTACTGCCCGGCGTTTGTTCAATTTTCGTAGTTTGTTGTCCTGGGTGTCGTCCGCCTTAATGACCCGGTCGTAAATAAAACCCCTTTGTGATAATTCGCGATGGTAAATCCAGAGTTACGTGTACGGTATCAAGGTTTGTAACATTGATCTTGAGGTCCGCCAGACCGGTTTAGGCATGGAACAAAAGCTGGACGTTGATATCGTAAGAGGGCCCAATACGATTGCACGGTCTGACAGGTCCTACACAGTTTTTGGGGCTGAAACCCCATACCAGAGAGCCTCGGCCTGGGACTGGGCGACTAGGGCGGGCTATACCGAATGTAAACGCCGTCCAATAAAAACAATCAACGTGGCTCTGATGAAATTCTAAACAAGGGGACACCCACATAAATCCCTTACCTGTGGTGAAAACGAGTAACCCTTCTCCCCTACCGTGGACCGCAACTGCGGTCTATCCACTACGACCCTTCGTTAGCCATGGCGACCAAGACAGTGGGTCCGACGACACTAAAACCTGGTCAAAAGCCCGTCGCGGCAAATGATGCCCGGATGAAGAGCCCGAAGGCAGATGTGGATGAGCAGCAGAGGTATGATTCAGACAGGCATTGCTCCACGAATTCTCCCTCACGTTGTGCCCAGGTTGCGCGATGACCTGACCGCTGCAATCAAAGCCGCTTTTACGAAGCAGGAGCCAGACGCTCGAACGCGTTTCCATGAAAAATTTCGAAAGGAGGCAGACGAATACGACAGGGACTTTCACAAGAAATACCACGACGACCTCAATACAACATTGATATTTGTGCGTTGCTTCCACTACCATACTATTGTGGGTCCCACTGATAAAGGGGTAGGCTGGTCTGTTCTCCGGCGTAGCGACGGCCTTCATTATCGACATCCAGTCACAAATACGCCCCGACTACACCCAAATGAGCTTCACCGTCCTCACCATGCTTCTAAATACCACATCCGGGGCGGAAAGCCTGCCTCCGCTCCCCACATGGTCTGGTCCAGATCCCTCCACCATTCAGGTCCAATCCATCCTCTTCGGCTCCCTTGCGAGTGCTTTGTTGGCGGCACTCCTGGCTATGTTGGGGAAACAATGGTTGAACTTCCACGTCGAGGGATCCTTCATCGACCGGAATCGCCACAGAGAACTCAAAATGAGGGGCATGATCGCCTGGCGTTTCAAGTTCATCATGGAATGCTTGCCTCTGATCATGCAAGCCTCCCTCCTTTTATTAGGGTATGCATTGGCCCAGTATCTCTGGGGTCTCAGCCGTACAGTTTCCTCTGTCGTCATCGGATTTACCGTCTTTGGCGTTGCCTTCTATGTCTTCGTAGTCGTCGCCGGGACGTTTTCGAAAGCGTGCCCCTTCCAGACTCCAATATCTGTCGCTATTCGTGCAGCCCGGGAACACTACCGGGAGAATATCGCAGAAGCTTCCAAAGTCATCCGAAACTTCCCCGGGTTCACGCGATCACAGGCAAGACTCATTATCCACCGCCGTCAAATCCCTGCCGCAATCGCATCCGATGTCGATGACCAAGGTAACGAGGTCCGCGCGGAATTCAACTGCATTTCAACGATGTTCAAGATGACCAAGGCTCCGGATTCTGTCACGGCGATCATGGCGTACATCCCGGAAATAATCTGGGATAACAGCCTCAAATCGATCCCACTGCTGCAAGTGTATCAGACGTTGCGCGAGTCACTCAGGCGCTCTGCCGACGGTAAGGTTTCCCCCCGCCTAGGGGCGAGGGACCTAGCGTTCTGGAGCGGCAAGGCCCTGTTGCACCTTTACATCCAACGTCGTTGCATGAATGTCGTCGACACGAGTTTTCTGAACCAGATGAAACTCATCGATCATTCGAAGCAACCATTAGGACACCATGAATGCGACGAAGACCCCGATCTCCGGTCCACATTTTACATCATTGATTGGACATTTGGCATCCAACCCCAACCCCGGATCCCTTGGCCTGACCTCCAGCTCACCGAATCCCACCACTGCTGGTTGAGTCATATCCTTCAATATCGGGCATGGGATGCCTTGGGCACATCCGGAAATTTGACGGATGATGTAAGAGGGTTTGTGGCTGAATCGCTGAGCCGCCGCTCCCCTACTCGCGTCGTTGCGGACTGTCTCTTCATTGTCCACATGGTCATAGGTCACAGGCCACAATCTCGGGAACTGCGAATCAAAGACCGAAGGTTAGTATTATTCAACACCCTTTGCACTAAAGCTGACGGATAACGTAGCCACGAAATCACCGAGATGATTGATAAAATCTTTGACAGATTTGAAGCCCGCTTTCAGAATAGCACTTCCCCTATGGACCTCTCTTCTGTTGTCGATGCGTTGTCCCTTGTGATACAACTGCTAGACCGCAGGATCTGCACAAGGTGCTATGCACTCTTCCGAACCATTATGGACCTCGGCAACCTCGATGATACACTGTGGGAGCTAGCCCGGCTTTCCTTAAAGGGTGCCTACACCGGGTCCACATTCGATATATCACCGGTCGGAAACCCTAAACAGTTGCTGGAATTCCTTCGTTACCACGTGTCTCCGCAACAACGAGCCAATGTCGGGGACCAACCCATTTATCACGTTTTCTCCGCCCTCGCTTTCGCTTCCGATGAAGAGACCCATCGTGAGCTCGCTAGAACAGACGACTTATCCGACCCTCTCTTCATCGACACAACGATCGAAGCCCTAATGAACAAGGACTACAAACCCCTTCGAAGATCGACCATTTTCATGCTTGCGCAGCTGGACGCCCATTTGTTCGCTACGGACAAGGCCTTCAGGGACCCGGGGAGGGCATCGGGCTTTGTGACTGCATGGGACACAGCCTTACACGAGTTTTTGGGAGATCCTACACACCAGGTCGAGAAGGTCGCAATGAAGGTTCTACTGGCCATCGCACATTTACCTTGTTTACGGGACTGCGGCCTGCCCAGGGAGCGATGGAGCTTGATACAACATTTCCCCTACATTATGTACGCAAACCCACCTCCTCTTCGAAGGTGTCTCGGAGACACAACCATTATCCCGTTCCTAAAACAAAAACAAATACTCGACACTCGATCACCATCTCATTGGCTGGGAATGATGTGGATGATGTATCATCACCTCTCGGAGGAGGTTCGGAAGCAGCTCGAGAAAGAAACTGGAGAGATTGCATCTGGAGAGGGCTTCCTCTCTATGGGCGCGTACCTTTCTCTGTTCGATGCGACTCTCAAAAATTTGCAGACTCGGATCGAAGCACTTGAACCCTTGGACCGAGCTGCCTCGGATCTAGTGGTCAGACGCGAATTAATGACGAAGGCGAGGCGGCGCTTGGCTTCGATAAAGGAGGATGGAGAAAAGAAGTTCCTGTCTCGGGGCAGCTTCCGTTAAACCGTGTGCGGCGCTCTCGCCGTTCCACAATCGCACCAATGCTACGCATGTAATAACATTCTCATAGTGCTCTAGTTGAAAGCGACCTGCATGTATACATAGCCGATCTTTTCTCATCCACTCTGCACCTGTATCGTGTCTGGCCGGGTCCTCCAAGTCATGGCGTTAGGATCCGCGGTAAACCCAGGGTCATACAGGGAGATGACAACCCCGTCAAACGGCCGACTCGACTGCACAGGGCGAGTCCGCGACTTAGGGAACAGTTGGGACGTCAACGACGACAGAACTTGACCCGTTATCGATTACCAGTCACGTCATGTGCACGTCTGCTGTTTGGGTCAGTCGGACAATAGGATGTCGGCCTTGACTTGACAACCAGCTTGACAAGTCAAAGAACGCGTACTTGATGGATCGGAACACATGGAACGCCGGAATTATTGAATGGTGGACGTAAGCCAGCCCGTTTTTTGTTTTGTTTCAGAGAATGGGAGTGGGGTACCATCGCCCTTCATCCGTCTCGGGAGCTAGTACAGTCCTTCCGGAAAACCTTGTTGCCAATCACTGCGCTTGACGGTCGAGCCCTTTGTCTACATTCGGAACGTGGTGAGTTACTGTCATCTCGCTGAACTACAGATTGACGTAAAGCGCGCTGGGGTTCTAGGGTGGACAGGACAATTTTGACAGGCGCGCCGGTACATTGACCAGAAGGTCTTCGTCGCCTACGTGACGTGGCGTAGTCACGAAGTCAACCTGCAGTGCAATGAACCGAATGGACATGGACGAGTCTGGATTTGTGGTGTTGTTGATTATTGTGTATCGTAGCCGCCACCCAGCCGCGACCGCGTCCAAACAGAGACACACATGCGCCCACATCACCCAGGCCGATTCGGCAACTCCCGACTTGACTAATATCCAAATACCCACGGTCAAGCGCCAAGATTCAAGGTGCCGGAGCAGGGGGGGTGCGTCCGCGATGTATCATGAGCGGAAACAAATCCTGGTGACCATTCAAGCACTCGGGCTGCACGATACGATACACGATCCGCGCACCGCCATTGAAAAGCTCTCGTCGCAGAACAAACCAGTCCTCGTCACGCAATATTCGCAGGGTGCCTCTCCTAGAGGCGTGCGACTATTTATGCAGGTCGTTCGAATTCTTGAGGTGCGGAAGGGTGCTTGTCTGACCAAGGATGTGAAAACAAGCACACGGAAGCGCAAGGGCGCTTTTACATGTCCGTGTCCAACGAATCTGCCATGTGGGTGTCGCAAGTGATGTACAGCTCGTCGGCAATCTGGGTGGCAAACTACCTCATTCGTTCTACTGATGCTTCGAGAGTCTCACGAGAGTCTCACGCCTGCGGAAGGTGCGTACACGTGACCCTGGCTCAGGCGTGTTTAGTACTACCCAGTGGACGGTCATCATGTGGATGAAATATCCCGGCAGGTTGTTGTTGGAGGTCGGGACTCAGTTGAGCCTGAAGGAGACCACCAGAGAGATAGCGTGTAGGCAACAAACTACATCTCAGCTTATCTCTATTGGAATAGAACGGGATCGAAAGAGGATCGGTGAAACCCCACTACCAATTAAGCGTCCCGTCCTATACCTTCGGCTTCGCGTCCGTCGCTGCGTGGTGAAGAATCTCCCCCTCGGAGGCCCCAACGGCCTCCTTTCCTTCAGCGGGGATGGATTTGCGCATGTACTTGTCGACATACCACTTCGGCAAACCTCTCGCAATGGCGTCGTTGATCCCCATGTTCATTCTGTGGACATATTCCTCCCACGGCTCTCCCTCCTCCACCCTCCTCTCGTCGATATAAACCAAGCACTGAACGACGGACTTTTCCCCACCATCTGCCAACTGCAATTCGATTTCCATCGTCTCTTTGGTGTAAGCCCGTGGGACACCTTCCGAACGATCCAGGCTGGCCTCATCGCTCGGGCTCATTTCGTACACCAGCCCATACACGAGATCTTCGGGCGATCGGATGACATTAGCATATCTGCGAGTGTTGATGAACCATTTCCATCCTCGAAGGATCCCCAGACCAATGAATTTGCTCTCCGGGCATCGGCGAGCCATCTGGTCCAACCAGAGGTTGGAACCGTAGCCAAAGTATAGCCTTCTGGGGCATAATTTAGTGTGTCGCGATATCCTTCATGAAAAGTGGTCTTACTTGGGCTCTCGTGCCGCGGTCTTCGTAGTCATAGGAAGAGGGTTATCAGATGGGCCGGTAACCGGCCCGGTGGAATCAAATCCATAAGCGATAGAACTCGAGCAAAGAGGGAAAAAATATCTGGCGGTGCCAGTAAGGTCGGTGAACATCAGCCGCCCTCTGTTACCATTCAGCAAATCCAAGATCAGCCGAGCCATTCGACACCCAACATCCGACCAACCGCTGCGCCTTCAGCGACCCTCACCCAGCCCTATCGTTTTATCTGTTCGGAGTGCAGTGACTACCAGATGGCGCGATACTGTCTGTTCGAAGCTCTGAATGTCTCGTAGGCTAGTGAACGTCACTTTCCAGCCATTCGAACAATCTCTGGATTGAATGAGATAACACTCGACACGCACTTGCCATCACCTGTTGCGCTGTACAGTCTGCAAGTTATCGTATGTGGCCATTTGTCTCGTTAGAAACGTATATAGGCAGGCTCATGCCCATAACATTACGGTAACAAGCACGAGGAAAAACAAATATAAGCTACCGAGAAAACTGACTAAGTTTCTGTATCCGTTTCACCCTGTTCGAGAGTTCCACTTCCAGATGCCGTTGGAGATTCACACATTTCGGGCTTGGTTTCTCCAACGACCGACACGCGACAAGTACCTGATCGATTAGGGTGTACGGTAGCCATGTGCTTGACGAGTGTTTAGGAGGTTCTCGCGCGAGCTTGTTCCCAGACTAAACCAATTGTCAGTGAAAAGGAACGTTAGCGCCTGTTTCTACCCCCTCACCTTCTTAATCAGGGTCGATATGTGTTCCAGGGCATCTTCGAATAGCTCGTAACGGAGGGAGGTCCTTATGAGGTATTCGTGATGGTAATCCTGCAGCAGCGATGAATCAGAGGCGCTTTCAGGGCGGACCAGGTTCTGTCACTTACCTCCAAGATTTGAATGAGCCAGGGAGGGGGCGGGGTAAGCCTATCGTAGCTCAAGATAGTTTCCAGGGTAGTTTTGGTGTATTTAAAGTCGGTGTCCGGACTATCGTGCCGTTCTAGTGATTGGCGAAGGTACCTCCACCCCCTGTCAGCGGGGGTCCCCGGCCACGACGAAACACGGTCCGTCAAAAGCCAATCTGATGTGTCTGATTCTCTATGGTAAATGTCAGAGGGGTCAAGACGGCAATTTCGGTGATGAGAGTCGTACGGGATACTGTTCGGGCGTCTAGATAGTTTTAAGCACTGCGTGGTGAGATAAACAAAGAGTTCGGTCATGTCCACGTCCAAACTGCGTGCAGTGGACATGGCGGTGTTGAACTTGTTCAACTGAGCCAATCGCATCACCATCGCAGACGGCGTGGAGAGGAGACCTGGGAACGGGTGTGAATTTGGTGTAGAGGATCTGAGGGGCGGTTTAGAGCTACCTGGGCCAACAATAAAGGTCGGATCAGCTTTTGTTAGCTCCAACTGGGCTGACAGGAGCGTATAGTCATAATGAATGTCATTGGTGTCGACGATCTCCAGGTCCCTTCTCCCAGGGGCGTATAGTTCCTCCGGGATATGTCTCGATAGCTTCCTTCGTTTCCGAGGCTGCAAGAACGATGTCAGTCTGACAAGACCGGGAAGGACAAGAGGCGACGCACAACATAGTCGGGTTCGGCGGAAAGAGGGATAGCGATCCAGGCGACTTTCTGATCCACCAATGACAGTGCATTTACAGCAGCAAGGTAGGCTTCTATCTGTAGCTCGGCCATCGGGACAAAGTTCGAGGGCTCAGCGGCCAAGGTAGCGAGCTTCCTCGCTCGTTGGTACATCACCAACGCCGCTGAAATCCTTCAATTAGAGCGCACGACAACGGGAAGAATGGAATGAGACGAACCATCACGGTAATCACCCCTCGAGATATACCACGTGTAAAGGATCCTTGAGTAGAATGGGCGGATCCGTGGGTCCGCATTGCGAGCATTGAAGGAAAGGGCATCCTCGACTTCCGTGTTGAATCCTGCGAAATTGAACGAAACCAACTTCTCGACGGCGTTTTCTTCACACATTCGATGTACCAACTCAGTGACACACTCCCGTTTCCTATCTTCACGTTAGCGGA
>Ga0307513_10003245_pt1 | contig 22173 bp, 17 predicted proteins | sample 15_EM_MG_FD_202174 | JGI IMG/M metagenome (GOLD analysis project Ga0307513, IMG submission 202174) | Populus trichocarpa ectomycorrhiza microbial communities from riparian zone in the Pacific Northwest, United States - 15_EM | ecosystem: Host-associated > Plants > Roots > Unclassified | place... | reverse complement strand
GTCGACAGCGCGACGTCGATCGCCACGCGGCCGAACGCGTCGACCAGCTCGGTCGCCGCGCCGGCGCCACGGCGAAACGCGCCGGCGCGGTGGACGTGCTCGACGCCGCGCGCCGCGGAGAAGTGACCGGCCGAGACGTGCCCGCCGCCGTGCCCGCCGCCGCCCGGCAGCGCGACCACGCGGCCGCCGCCGCGATCACCGCTGCTGTGGTGGCCGCGCGACGACTTCTTGCTGCCGCTGCTCGTCACCGCCGCGATCAGCGCGACCACGCCGACGATCAGCAGGCCGATCACGATGCCCTCGGCGACCTTCTCGCCGGTGCTCGCGCGCGGCGCCGCGACGTAGGACCAGCCGCCGACGTAGAGCGTCGCGTCGGCGCCCGTCGTGGTGCCGAGCCGCGCAGGCAGAAACGGCACCGGCAGCTGGCCCGGGTGCTCTGCGGTCGCCGCGCCGTAGCGGCCGAGCGAGCTGACCGTCGCGAGCAGATCCTCTTTGCTCAGCGCGCTGCCGCCCGGAAAATTGCCATTCCAGTCGATCATCGCGCCGACCGCGTAGTTGCGCCGGCTGAGCGCGTCGAGCGCGGCGTTCATGATGTTGAGCTCGGCGCCCGAGCGCACCGCGTCGAGGCTGCCGCCGAACGCTGGCTCGCTCCACATCTGGAAGTCGAACGGCAGCACGTCGATCGTGCCGACCGCGGCGGGGCCGGTGGTCACCGCGACCGGCCGCTTGGGCCAGGGTCGATCGGCAGCACAGCCGGTGGCAAGGAAGGCGGTCGCGGTGGCGGAAGCAATCAGGGAGCGGAGCACGCAGCACGCAGCAGCAACCGGCGTTCCAGGCGCGAGCCGTCAAGTTCCCGGGACTTGGCCGGGCGCGCGGTTGTCGCTGGTCGACCACACTGTGAGCCACGACCACGATGATCAGGTCTTCGACAGGTCCTTGCGACCACGTGACACGGCAAATCCGATCATGCCGACGCCGAGCACCGCGACGGCGACCAGCGCGGTCGGCGTGTCGGCGGCCAGCGCGCTGACCAGGAACACCAGCGCGCCCGCCACGACGATCCCCGCCGACCACGGATACGCCCAGGCGCGGAACGGCCGCGCGGTCGCCGGCTCGCGAACGCGCAGCACGACCAGCGCGACGCACGAGATCGCATAATTGAGCGCGAGGAAGAACGACGCGATCGCCACCAGCTGCTGGAACGTGCCGGTCGCGATCAGCACGACCGCGACGATCGTCGTCACCAGCGTCGCGATCCCCGGCGTGCCGCCCGCGTTGACCTCGGCGGCGCGCGACCACAACAGGCGATCGCGGCCCATCGCAAACAGGATGCGCGTGCCGATCATCATGATCGCGTTGAGCAGCGGCGCCAGCGAGACCACCGAGAGCAGCGTGATGAGCTGACCGCCGACGCCTCCCAGCAGGCGCTCGGCCGCCTTCGAGGCCGGCAGGGTCGAGCCCGCGAGCTCGGCCATCGGCAGGATCGCGAGCAGGGCGACGTTGACCAGCACGTAGATCACGATCACCGCGAGCACGCCGCCGACCATCGCGCGCGGCAAGTTCCGCGTGGTGTCGCGATCTTCCTCGGTGAAGTACAGCGCGCTCTGCCAGCCCGCGTACGTGATCACCACCAGCTGGAGCGCCGCGATCCAGCCGCCGGCCGCCGGGATGGCCGGCGCGCGCGGCTCCGGCGCGCCCGTCCCGGACATCACCAGCCCGGCGATGATCAGCGCGAGGAACGCGACACACTTGAGCGCCGTCGTCCATTCCTGAAACCAGCTGCTGACGCGCAGCCCCGCCCACTGCAGCACGACCAGCCCGACCAGCACGGCGATCGCGGCCGGACGCACCACGCCGGCGACCGCCGGCACGAGCTGACCGACAAACTCCGCCATGCCGATCGAGACGTAGCCAAGCACCGCACAGTAGGTGATCCAGTCGGTCCAGCCGACCGCGAAGCCGACCCAGTCGCCGAACGCCCGCCGTGCATAGACGTAGTAGCCGCCGGCCTGGGGCGCCATCGTGCCGAGCTCGGTCAGGCACACGGCGCCGAGCAGCGTGTACACCCCGCCGAGCAGCCAGACCACGAGGATCGTCGACGGCACCTGCAGCTGCGCCGCGACGCCGCCAGGCGAGCGCAGGATGCCGACGCCGATCGTGCTCCCGACCGTGACCGCGAGCCCGAAGCCGACGCCGAGGATGCGCCGCAGTCGACCTGCGGCTCCGGTCGTGGTGCTGCGCGTCAAGGTGAGCGAGACTATACGCGCCAATCATGCACTACCAGCGTCTGGGAACCACCGGTGTGAAGATCTCGCGGCTCGGCCTGGGCTGCGGCAACTTCGGCGGCGTCGGGTCGGCGCCCGCGTTCTACGGCCTGGGCGAGAGCGAGGCGCAGGCCGCCGTGCTGCTCGATCACGCGCACGACGCGGGCATCAACCTGCTCGACACCGCCGACGCCTATGGCGGCGGCCGCAGCGAGCAGTTCATCGGCAGCTGGCTCAAGACCAAGGGCGCGGCGGTGCGCGATCAGATCGTGCTGAGCTCCAAGGTGTTCAATCCGATCGGCCCGGGCCCCAACCAGCGCGGCCTGTCGCGCGTCCACGTGCTGCGCCAGATCGACGCCAGCCTGACCCGGCTCGGCACCGACCGCATCGAGCTCTATCTCATCCACGAGCCGGATCCGGAGACGCCGATCGAGGAGACCCTGCGCGCGCTCGACGACGCCCGGCGCGCCGGCAAGATCCTCTATATCGGCGCGAGCAACATCTCGGCCTGGCGGCTCGCCGTCGCGCGCGGCGTCAGCGACCTGCACCGCCTCGCGCGCTTCGAGTGGGTGCAGAATTCGTATAGCCTGCTCGACCGCAGCGCCGAGCACGAGATGCTGCCGCTGTGCGCCGACCAGGGCATCGGCTTCACCGCGTTCAGCCCGCTCGCCGGCGGCTGGCTGACCGGCAAGTATCGCGCGCAGCAGCCCTATCCCGCCGGCTCGCGCATGACTCTGCGGCCCGAGCCCTATCTCCACCTCGACCGCGAGCGCGTCTATCGCGGCCTCGACCAGCTCGCCGTCGCCGCGCGAGCGCGTGCCGTCTCGGTCGATGCCCTCGCCCTCGCGTGGGTGCTCCACAAGGTCGACGCCGCCATCATCGGCCCGCGCACTCCCGCGCACCTGGCCAGCGCCGTCGCTGCCCTCGACGTCGTGCTGTCCGCCGACGACGCGGCGGCGCTCGCCGCGCAGTTCTGATCCGCCGCATTCTGCGGCATCGCCGGGCGCACGGCGATCGGGCACCTTGAAGGTCAGGAGGTCGTGCGACGAGGTAGCGAGCGGGTGAAGGCTCGCGTCGCCGCGGCATTGCCGATCGCACGGCATAGCCATTCATGTAGATGAAGATTCGGGGGTGCGTGAGATTGCCTGACCTTCGCGACGCGCGCGATCTACGATCTACCCATGCTGGGGCGATTCGTATCGGGGGAGCAGGTCAATGACATCGTGGCGCAAGCGCGTCGGGCGGCGACGCCGTGGCTCGAGCTCGACGATCAAGAGCTCCGCGCCGCGTACAACACGCGGCCGTTCCTCGTCCGCCATCGCCTCGCCGAGCATCCGCTGTTCACCTTCGACGCCCTCGCGGCCCTGTGCCGTCGACTGCCGGCGAAGCAGGTGCCGTATCGCTTCGGCGTCGTGCCCGACGATGCCGACTTCGACAGCTCGCTGCAGCGCTTCCGTGGCGAGCTGACCCTCGAGGACGCCCTCTCGCACCTCGAGGCGCGCCAGGCCTACGTCGCGGTCTACAACGCCGAGACCGATCCCGAGTATCGCCCGGTGATCGAAGGCCTGCTCGGCGAGCTCGCCGGTCACACCGAGCCGATCGAGCCGGCCTCAACTGGTACTCGACGTATATCTTCATCACCGCGCGCGACTCCGTGACGCCGTATCACATGGATCGCGAGATGAACTTCCTGCTCCAGATCCGGGGCCGCAAGACCGTCAAGCTGTGGGATCCCCACGACGACGAGATCATGTCTGCCGTCGACAAGGACCTGCTCCTCGCCGCCCGCGACGAGCCTCGCCCGGCCTACAAGCCGTCGTTCGACGCCAAGGCCATGACCTTCGAGCTCGCGCCCGGTCTCGGCGTCCATCACCCGTTCATCGCGCCCCACCTGGTCAAGACCGGCCGCGAGCTCTCGATCTCGCTCGCCATCACCTTCCGCACCCGTCGCTCCGACATCTGGACCGACGCCCACCGCTTCAACCATCTCCTGCGCACCCGCCTCGGCCTCGCGCCCCTCCCGGTCGGCCGCCTCCCGGCCCTCGACGCCACCAAGGCGCGCCTGCTCCGCCTCTCACGCCACGCCCGCCAGCTGCTCCGCTCCGATCGCCTGCCGCTGTTCAGGTCGTAGCCGCGGCCGCGTCCACTCCCGCGCCGCACATCGTGAGTGCGGCCTTTTTGTGGAGATGCGTGCGCGCGCGGCGCCTCACGGCCGTGACGACGCAACGCGACCCGGCGAATCCAGCTGCGATCCGGTCGACCCGGGACGCCGAGCCGGCCGGCACGCCGGCGCGGCACAAGGCTCCCGGCAAGAGCTACGTCGCTGTGATTGGCATCAATGCCTACCGTGCGTGGGGCAAGCTGGAGAACGCCGTCCAGGACGCCAGAGGAGCGCTGAACACCTTTGTTCAACTCGGCTTCGAGGCACGCCCGCCGCTGTTCGACGACGACGCGACGCGCGCCACGCTACATCGCCTCGTGACCGACGATCTGCGGACCCTCGGCGCCAACGACAGCCTCGTCGTGTTCTTTGCCGGCCACGGCTACACCGTCACGACGACGTTCGAGGACGGCACGCTGAGCAAGAAGGGCTATCTCATCCCGGTCGACGCCGAGCTGAGCCACGACAAGACCGCCGGCTGGCTGAAGCTCGACGCCTGGCTGAGCGAGATCTCGCAGCTCCCGCCGAAGCACATCCTGGTGATCCTCGACGCCTGCCACAGCGGCGTCGCGCTGGATCCGGTGATCCGCTGGCGCGGCGCCGACACGCGGCTGGCCGATCCGATCGAGGCCCTGCGCGCGCGGCGTAGCCGTCGCATCATCACCTCGGCGCTCGACAACCAGCTCGCCACCGACAGCGGCCCGATGGAGGGCCACTCGCTATTCACCGGTTGTCTGATCGAAGCGCTGACCGGCGGCCTGGCAGCGAAGACCGGCCTGTCCGTGACGACGGGATCCGAGCTGGGTGTCCATGTCCGTCAGCGCGTCAGCTCGTACCCCGAGTCAAAGCAGACACCCGACTTCGGCGCGCTGCAGCTCGATAACCGAGGCGAGCTGATCATCGAGCTGCCCGCGCCGCCACCTCGAACGCTGCCGCGACCGCTCACGATGCCGCCGCGGCACGGCGCCGAGACGATCCGGAGCAGAAGCGAAAAGCCACCTGCCCAAGACGGGAAGCTGATCTCACCGTCGGAGCGGCCGAGCGAACGCGCCTGGGGTGCGGCGTCGTTGCTGCCGAAGCGGCGACAGGAGCAGCGAGCTGCGCCGGCCGCACTCGCTGATATCGCGTCGGCCACCCACGCGCCGATCGCTCCCCCAGCTAAGATCGAGCCGCCGCCCAGCAAACCAGCGCCGTCGCTCGATGCGCCGGCGCACTGCCCGAGCGAGCCGGTGCTGGAGCCAGCGTTCGTGGCGGCCCTCGAGCGCCACGACGAACATCGCCGTCGCGGCCGCGGCGTGCTGTCGGTCGTCACCGCGGATCCGATGACCGCGCTCACCGGCTGGGCGACATGGGCGGCGGCACGCGGTCGACTGACCCTCGCTACCGAGGCGATCGGCCTCGGTGCGGCGACCGAGGCGGTGCTGACGCAGATGCCCTGGCTCCGCCTGCTCCCCGCTGCGAGGGACCGACTGGCGACCACGGCCCGGCTCGACGCGAAGGCGGTCGAGGCAGCGCTCGACTCTCGATCTGCTCGCGAACGAGAGGCCTGGATCGATCGCGTGTCGCGCCACGACCTGCACGCGCGGGTGAGCGGATGGCTGCTCTCGGCGCTGCGCGAGCCGTGGGCCCAGGTCCCGGACCTGAAGGCCGCGCCGGTGCAAGGCAGCGACCTGCTCTCGATCCTGTGCGACCTCGGCGCGCCGATCACCGTCTTGTTCCACCACGCCGAGCCATCCGAGACCTGGCTCGAGTACGCAGTCCAGACTGCGGCCGAGCTCGTCGGCTTCCTTCCCAAGCACGCGCTCGCCGTGGATGCGCCGGCCGAGATGATCACTCGCGTCTTGCAAGCGCAGCCCGAGTCCGCGGCCCGATCGCTCGCCCGACAAGGCCGGGTTCCACTCGCGGCGCGCACGCAGCGCGTTCAGGACCAGCCGCGTCGTCGCACCGAGCAGCGGCTCCACGCCGCACTCGCCGAGGACCCGCGGACGGCCGGCTTGTTCGAGACCGATGTGCCGGTCCCGATCCATGACCGCGACCGCGCGATCGAGGTCGACCTCGTCGCGCGCGACGCGCTTCTCGCGGTCGAGCTCGACGATTGGTATCACTCTCGCGATCCCCAAGCCTACCACCGCGATCGCATCAAGGACGTGTGGCTACAGCGGGCCGGCTTCTTCGTCATGCGGTTCCTCGTCGAGGACGTCGAGGAACGACTGGCTCAAACCGTCGATGAGATTGCACTCGGTCTCGCGGGCCGCCGCGCCTCGGGATCCTTCGTGGAGAAACCCCAATGACAACTGTGCGTGATGATCAAGCCCTGTCCCGCCTCGAGATCGTCGTGCTTGCACGACTGTCGGTCACCAAGCCACCCAGCGAGGCGACGCTGGCCAAGGACATCGCCAAGCTGACCTCCCCCACCGAACAGGGAGCCCGAGCGCTCGAAGCAACCGGCAGCGTGCTCACCTCGCTGCGCCGCCGCGGACTGATCAACAACCGGACTCTGACGGAAAACGGCAATCGTTCGCTGCGAGCCGCGTTCGGCCTCGAAAAGACGCCGACATGGACGCGCGTCCGTGACGTCCACCTTCCGGCGCTCGCGCTGGGGCTGGAAGCCGGATCCCAGGAAGCCTTCAAGACAATGAAGACCCTCAAGGCGATCTCGACGCACCTTGTGTGCAGTCATCTCGGTCTCGCGAAAGCGAGTACGCTCGATCAGGTGTGTGATGGCCTCATCAGGCGGGCGTTCGGCATGCCCGACGGGCCGCTCACGCTCCGGCGCCTACGCGCCTATGCGCTCGTGAGCCAGAGTCCCGAACCTGTAAATCGGGAGGCGACGGGCTCCGCCACCATGGTCGGGGAGCGTATCGCGAGCCGCTTGCTCGGCCAACCTTTGAAGGTGAAGCGCGACACGCAACGTGCGCTGGCCAGTCGTTGGCTCTACAACGTCGAAGCCGCACCCCGCGTTCGCTTCGAATCGAAGGGTCCCCGCGCGAGCAGCATCGTCTCGGATCCTCCGACCACGCCAACGCTCGCGCCGCCACCCGCTCAGCCCATACCGGTCTCCCTCGACACCTTGCTGACGCTCGTGCGCGAGGCAATCCCGCTCATCGGCTCCGACGGCCGGTTCGGCAAAGAGAAGGTGTTTGTCTCCGCGATCTGGCAGCGCCTCGAGCGCGACAACCAGCTGCCCGATCTATCGCTCGATCGCTTCAAGCGCTGGCTGGTGACCGCCAACCGCGAGCAGAAGCTGGACCTCGCGCGCGCCGACCTCGTCGGCGCGATGGATCCCAAGCTCGTTCGTGAGTCCGAGATCGAAGACCTCGGCGCCACCTTCCACTTCGTGGTCGACCGGCGCGCCAACGGATCGGGGCAGGGACACCATGCTCGATAACACACGCTTGCGCGGCGAGCTGGCCCACATCCATCGCACGCTCAGCGACGTCGTGGCCAGCCCGCGCGGCAAGGGCCTCGTCGAACACCTCCGCCGCGAGGTCGACGGCACCAGCGCCGCCATGCTCTGGCAATCGCTGTTCTCCGACTGCCTCCGCGTCGCGTACACCGCGGCGGCCGCGGACGGCGTGATCGGCGAAGACGAGATCGCGGCGCTCTACGAGTTCGTGTACTCGGTCGCGCGCCACTACGCCGGCACGCTGCCGGCGTATCGCGAGTTCGCAGCGATCGACGACGAGACGATCCGACAGTTCCTCGAACGCTACGCCGCCGACAGCGGCCCGTTTGGCGAGCGCGCCACGCTGCACTGGCCCGGCCTGACCCTGTGCCGTCGCGCGGCCGAGCTCGGCGAGACCGAGGCGCTCGAGCGCTACGAGCGGATGATGAGCTGGCTGATCCCGACCGCCTGCGAGATCGGCGGCGTCACCGAGGCCGACCCACGGTGGAGCGGCCGCGTCGCCGAGCTCCACGGCCTGCGCCGGACCCTGGCCAACACGGCGGGCACGCTCAAGCGACCCGCCATCGATCCGCGCCTCCAGGCTTTCCTGGCGCCGACCGGCGTGTTCGCCGCCGTCCAGCAAGCCTCGTCGGTGTTCGACGCGGATCCGTTCGATGTCGAGAAGATCCACCAGGACGCACGGACGACGTTCGAGCAGCTGGTCGAGCGCGCGACCAGCCCCGTGGAGCACTCCGGGCGCGGCCGGATCCTGCTCGTGCTCGGCGAGTCCGGCGCCGGCAAGACGCACCTACTCCGAGGCTTTCGCCGCCACGTCCACGAGTACGGCCGCGGCTTCGTCGCCTACGCGCAGATGAACTCGGGCTCGGCCAACTACGCACGATATTTGCTTCAGCACGTCGTGGACTCGCTGACCAAGCCCTACACCGGACCGTCCGGAGAGCAGACCGGTCTGGTCGAGCTCGCCAGCGGCCTGGCGCGCCTGGTCGACGAGCCGCTGCGCACCCAGATCCTGCAGCTCGCCGAGGGCGACTGGGACGAGCACGAGAACCTCAGGGACTGCGTCAACCGGCTCGTCGACGGCCTCCTGTGCCGTCCAGAGCTGACCAGGTTCGATCCGGATCTGTTGCGCGTCCTGCTCTACGCGCTCCATCCCGATCAGCGAACCACGGCGCACGCCTACAAGTTCCTGCGCTGCGAGGACATGAATCCGCACGATCGTCAGTGGCTCGGCAACGTCGTGCCACGGACGCGCGAGGACGATCCGGTCCAGATGATCCGCGACGTGGCGCGGCTCGCCTTCTTGACCCGGCGCGCCACCCTCGTGCTGATGATCGACCAGGCCGAGCTGTCGGGCTACGATCAGGGCTCCGGCGGGCTGATCTTCAGGCGCGCGATCGACGCCCTGCACAGCATCGTCAGCGAGGTGCCCTCGGCGATCGCCGTCGTCGCGTGCCTCTCCGATCTCTATGCGCAGGTCCGCGAAGGGCTCGGCCGGGCGATGCTCGATCGGATCGAGAAGGATCCTCCTGAGGAGCGGCTCCATCTCAATCGCTCCTATCCGGAGATCGAGGCGATCGTCGGCCGCCGGCTGTCCTGGCTGTTCGCGCAGAGCGGCGTGGCCTATCGGCCGGAGCAGCCGGTGTTTCCCATCCCCGAGCCGGCCTTGCGCGCGCTGGTGAATCGCCGCACGCGCGACGTCCTGCAATGGTGTCATCAGTTCCAGGTCCAGTGCGCGGCCGCCAAGAAGCTGCTCGACCCGAGCGTCGTCCAGAGCTTCCCTCCGGAGAGCATGACCGATCCGCCCATCGAGGACACGGACCTCGGCGAGATCGCGACGGCGTGGAACGAAGCGATCCACGCGTCGGGCATCGCGGTGCCCGACAACGACGACGACATCCTCGCCGCGGTCGGCGCGGCGGCACGCGCGGTCGCCGACGAGCTGGGGATCTCACTCAGCTCCCGCGCGCGCAAGAACGGCGGACTTCGCTTGACGTTCACCGGCGCGTCCGAGCCAACCGAGCTCGTGGTCGCCGTGACCAATGGCAATTATCACAGAGGCAGGTTCGGTTCGCAGATTGAGCTGCTGCGCCGAGGCACTCGATCGGCCATCCCGGTCGCGGTGCGAACGCTGGAGTTCCCGCGTGGCCCCGCCTCCGAGAAGGCCGTCGCCCAGCTGCTCACCGGCGGCGGACGACGCACGTACATCGACGACGCGACCCTGCGGACGATGGTCGCGTTCGAGCACTTCAAGCCCGGGTTCCCGGAGGACCGCGTGATGGCGTGGCGGCGACGAGACCGACCGATCTCGAGCCTCGTGCCGCTCGCCGAGATGTTCGATGTCCAGCGGCTGTGTGGCGAGCCGTCGATCGAAGCGGCCGTCGCCGCGGCGCAGTCGGCCGCAGCGGCAAGCGTCACGCGGACACCGCCCACCGGTAGCCCGGTCGTCGCGGCGCCCGAGAACACGACGGCTCGACGCAGCGAAACGCCAGAGGCGGGAGTGCCGATCGTCGAAGCGCCCTCGGGCAACAGCAAACCTGACCGCAAGCGCACCACCCGCACCGCGGCCAATGGCAAGGCCGAGCCCAACGGCGCCCGCACGGCCGCCGGCAGCACGCCGCCCGCGCCGCCCGCGCCGCTGCAGGTCGGCAAGGCCTCGACGTTCGGCGCCGAGCCCAAGACGATCGAGCTCGACGCGCTGCTCCGCCACACCGGCATCCTGGGCAGCCCCGGCAGCGGCAAGACCACGCTGGCGCTGAACCTGATCGAGCAGGCGCTCGAGCGCGACGTCGCCGTCGTCCTGGTCGACCGCAAAGGCGACCTCGCGGGCTACGCCCGGCCCGAGTGGTGGCTCGGCACCGCGGATCCCGAGCGTGCGCGCAAGCTCGCGGAGCGGATCGACGTCCGGCTGTTCACGCCGGGGACGCGCGGCGGACGGCCGCTGGCGCTCTCCGTGGTGCCCGACCTGCGCGACATCCCCGAGCACGAGCGCGACCGCATGGTGCAGTACAGCGCGAACGCGCTGGCCGCGATGATGCGGCTCGGCGACGGCGTCAACGACAGCGCGTGCCGCGCGATCCTGACGCAGGCGATCGCCGTGCTCGCCGGCCGCACGCTGCCGGCCGGGCTGCCCGAGCTGGTCGGGTTGCTCGAGACGCGCGATGATCAGCTGCTCGCTCGAGTCGGCCGCTTCGATGATCGGCTGTTCGATCGCCTGGTCCAGACGCTCGAGACCGTGCGGCTCAGCGACGCGGATCTGTTCGACGGCGCGGCCGAGCCGCTGACCGCGGCGACGCTGATCGGCCGCGAGGCTGGCGGCAAGGTCCCGCTCGCGATCATCAGCACGCGGTTCCTCGGCGACGTCGAGCGCATCCAGTCGTGGGTCGCGCACCTGATCGGCTGCCTCAATCGCTTCGCTGCCCGGTCGCCCAGCGCCGCGCTCCACACCCTCTTCATGATCGACGAGGCCGACCTGTACATGCCGGCGGGTGCGTCGAAGCCACCGTCCAAGGAGCCGCTGCAGGACCTGCTGAAGCGCGCGCGCGCCGCGGGGCTCGGCGTCATGCTGGCGTCGCAGAGCCCGGCGGACTTCGACTACCGCAGCCGCGAGCAGGTCAATACCTGGTTCCTCGGCCGGATCGCCGAGAAGCGATCGATCGACAAGATGAAGCCGCTGTTCGAGCAGCGCCCCGCCGTCGCCGGCAAGCTCGGCGCGCTCGACGAGGGCCGCTTCGTCATGCTGCACGGCGGCGGCGCCGTCGATCTCGACCGCACGCCGTCGCTGCTGCGGACCGAGCAGCTGTCCGAGGCCGAGCTCATGACGCTCGCCGCGCGCCACCGCGCCCGCCCGGCGGTACCGGCGTCGGCGCCGGTGATCGAGCAGGCCACGAGCCGCGTGCCGCGACGCTCGCAGCACGACCGAGCGTGAGATCAGCGCGACTTCACGCCTCACGCGACGCGGCCAAGCGTGAGGTGACTCGCATGATCGGACGCCGCCGATCATGTTGACTCGCGATCTGCTCCCGCATTACATACGCAGACGGTCGCGGTAGCACATGTGCTGAGACGACGCCGACGTCGGTAGTGTGAGTGCGAATCCTGGAACAGGTTCGCACACGCAGCACGGAGTCGGCGCGCGGCACGATGTGCGGCGCGCGGCCGCAACGCTGTCTCACGCAGGAGCTCCTCGCCATGATCTCGCCCCGCCTCGCCCGCTCGCTCGTCGCGCTGCTCGCGCTCTCCACCGGATCCGTCGTTGCCTCGGCGGATCCCCACGGCCACGGCCCACGCGGCGGCTCGATCGCCGCGGCCCGCCAGCAGGCGGTGGGCAGCACCGTCACCGTGCGCGGCACGGTCAGCGTGCCGAGCAACGCGTTCGACGCGGGCTTCGCGGTGCAGCAGGACCGCGCCGGCATCTACGTGCTCGACTCGGGCGGCGCCGCGCGCGCGCTGGGCGCCGAGGTCGAGATCACCGGTACGCTGGTCGATAGCTCGGGCCTGCTCGCGATCGATCCGACGACGATCACCGCGCGCGGCCGGGGCGATCGCATCGACGCGCGCGAGCGCTCGACCGGCGAGGTCGGCGAATCGACCGAGGGCCAGCTGCTGGAGCTCGAAGGCCGCATGGTCGGCGACCTCGTCGACGACAGCCCGTTCGGCTTCAAGCTCGAGATCGACGACGGCTCGGGCCCGATCCAGCTCTTCCTGTATCCCGGCACCGGCATCTCCACCGCCGGCCTGCTCGACGGCGTCAACCTCGAGGTGACGTGCTTCAGCAACCAGTTCGAGACGCACTACGAGTGCGACCCGCGCCAGCCGTCGGATCTCCAGATCAAGCGGCGCCACCACGGTCACGACTAGCGACGCGCCGCGACCGGACCGACGCGCCGCTACTGCTCGGCGATCGGCTCGAACTGGATGTCCGGAACCTTCGGGACCTGCGGCTCGTTCGAGAACTCCTGCGTGTAGCCGCAGGCGGTCACGCCGTCCGCGCACAGGCCGGTCGCGATATCGCAGTCCGCCACCGGGCAGCCCTTCGCGTCGTCGACGATCCCGACGGTCGCGCTGCTGCCTTGCGCCCGGCTCGTGTTGACCGCCGTCATCTCGCCATACGTCAGCGAGACGCGCTGCGTGCGCTCGTCGAGCACGATCGTGAAGTTGAGGCGATCATTGGTGCAGGCCTGGGTCTGACACACCTTGGCCCAGGTCACGCGCAGCTTCTGCGTGCCGACCGGGCCCTCGAGCGCGTAGCAGACGCCGTTGGTGAGCGTCAGCTGATCCCAGAACACCATGATCGATTGCTTCGGGGGCGGCACGCCGATGCGCAGCAGATCGCGGTCGAACGCGCCCGGATCGAGGTTGTTGCCCTGATCCGGGTTCTGCTCGGTGAACGCGATGTAGCCATCTTCGTGCGCCCAGATCTGACGGACCGGCTGGCCGTAGAACCGGAAGCCGAAGTTGGACAGCACCTCGTCTGACAGATTGAGTTTCTCCGCGCCGCGCGTGCCCGGCAGCAACACCATGCCGGTGTTGGCGCCCGGCACGGTGCAGGCATCGCGGAAGCTCTCGGCGGTCGCCGGCGCCATCGCGTAGCGGCGAACCTCCTGGCCGCACAGGAAGCGCGACACCGGCGGCGGCGGCCGCGTATTGGACGTCAGCTCGCCGAGCTCGCACGGCGCGTCCGGCGTGCACTTCGACTCGAGCACGATGTGCTCGGCCAGGTTGCTGTTGCCGAACACCAGCGGGCCCTGCGCGCGCAGCACCTCGGCGTCGCCCTTGAGGCCGGTGACCTCGAGGTTGAACTGACCATCAGAGGTCTCGTCCGACAGATTGACGATGAGCGGCAGCCGGACGTCCGCGAGGTCGCTCTCGAACGTCGCGGTGTCCGAGCCCATCGCGCGCACGCGGATCCGATCGATGTCGCACGGCACGCCGGCCGTGGTGTCGATCGCGAGGACGATCTGCGTGGGCTCGCTACACGCCGCGAGGGCCAGCGCCAGCGCCGGGGCCAGGTACAGCTTCGAGGTCACTTCTTATGCTCCGAGATGATCCGGAAGCCACGGCGTTGGAACGTGAGCCCCGGCAGGCCGAGATTGGCGTTGTTGCTCGCGGCCACCGCCGGAAACGCCGGCGTGCAGACCGCGGTGGCCGTATCGACGATCCAGACGCTGCCCTGCTTCGTCGATCCACCGTTGGCGACGATCGTCGCGCCTATACCCGAGGGGTAGCAGCCGACCATGCCGCCGGTCAGCGTGCTGCGGCAGGTGCCGGTGCCCTTGGTCGCGTCCCAGTTACACACGCCACCAGCGCACGAGTTCGGCGCCGTGACGAACTGCCCCTCCATCCCGGGCGTCTTGCACTGGTTCGGGAGGTACGCCGGATCGAACACCGGCATCCCGTTGCGCGCGAAGTTGTTGTCGAACGGAGCGCCGTTCGGCGTGCAGTTCGCCGGCAGCTCGCCGCAGGTGTCGCCGCCGCAATCGGCGTTCGACAGGCACGAGCGCGCCGCGACCCCGGCGCGCGCCGGGCACATGCCGCAGAAGCACTTCTGGCCGGCGAACCGCGGATCGGTGCAGTTCGGGCTCGAGGGCGTGATGGCGATCTGGTAGCCGGAGCTGGTGAACGTGCCGCCGAACTTGTTGGGCGGCTGGTCCGCGGCGGTCACCGTCGGCGAGCAGTCCATGCTGTAGCTGCCGTCGAAGCCCGCGATCGTGCCGTAGCGGTTGACGTCGCACTTGGCGCCGAGATCCGGGCTCGGATCGCTCGCCTCACCGCGCGTGGTCGGCATGCACGTGCCGTCCTTGACGCCGTCGTTGGCCTTGCGATCGCCGATGCACTCGGCGCACGAGCCGCGGTACGTGCCGGTAGCGCCGTTGAGCGGGAGAAACAGCGAGAGGGCCTGCAGGTTGAGCTCGCCCGAGGTCTGATCGAACGTGCCGCTGATCGTCGGAGGCTGCCCGGCGGCGGCGACCGCGACGTACGACCAGCCGCAGGCGCCGACCTTGCCGCCGATGCCCTGCAGCGGCGTGCCGGTGGGTGGGTCGTAGATGTAGACGCACTTCCGGCTCGCCGGCGGATCAGCGGGACACTCCGCGTCCGCGGTGCACGTCTGACTCATGCGGTTCAGGCAGCGCCGGCGGTTGACCGCGCTCACCGGATCGGTCGGGCCCTCGAACGTGCACAGGCCATCCTTGCCATCGCAGTTCGTGGTCTTGACGCCGAACGGCGTGCCGTCGGGCACCACCAGATCGTGAATCGTGCCGGTCCAGCCGAAGCTGGCAAAGCTGCGGTCACCCACGGCCTCGAAGGTGAAGCCGGTGGGAGGATCCTCGTCGTCCGGAGGCCTCGCGTCGGCCTTGTTGTCGTTGTTGCCACCCCCACCGCACGCGGCGACGAGCGCCGCCGCGACGTAACACACCACAAGCTTCATCCTGGATCTCCCTGCGTTGGTGATCATCGAACGACCAGCACGTCGTCATCGGGACGCGTGAGCATGTAAGCACCGACCGCGGCGCCGGCGACCACGACCACCGCCGCGCCCCAGAACCACGGCGAGCGAAACACGCTGCGGTGCGAGTCGCGATTGACCGGCTTGGTCTCGAACGCCGTCCCGGTCACGCCGGTCGGCTCGGGGCTCGGGTTCTTGCGGACCGTCAGATCGACGGTCTTGACCGGCAACTCGAGGCGCACGGTCTCGGCCGCGCCCGGCGACAGCGTGATCGCCTTGGTCGAGATCAGCGCGTCGCCGCGCCGCACGCGCGTGACGTGAGGCCCCGGGTTCATCGGGATCGGCTCGCGCAGCGCGGAGTGCGGAAACTCGATCTCGTCGATCACGATCACGTCCGCGACGTCGATGTTGATGACGTCGAGCGTGACCTGCGCGACCTGCTTCTCGAGCGTCTCGAGCTGGGTGGTCGCGTCGGTGCGGAGCTCGGGGTAGCGGCCGTCGGTGGTCTCGCGCAGGAATCGGCGATAACTCTCGGCGGCCTCGACCAGCCGGCCGGTCTGCGCCTGCGCACCGGCGAGGTTGAACAGCGTCAGCACGCGCGGCGCGAGGTCGTACGACGCCTTGAAGCGGTCGTGCGCGACGCTCCAGCGCCCTTTGTTCACGGCGTCCACGCCTTCCTCGTACATGCGCCGCGCGACGGGCACCTTCGCGGCAGACGTCGAGTCGGCGGGCTGAGCGAGCGCGACGGAGCTCGCCGCCAGGAGGGTGACCACGATCAAGAGAAGCTGTTTCATAGGAGTGACTGACTACTCAGTTGCCGAATTCCGTGACGATCGGCGTCGCCTTGATCTTCTCGCGGTTCGGCGCCGCCGCGCTGTTCGCGCTGTTGTCGGAGTCATCGAACGAGGTGTCGGAGAACGGCAGCTTGCTGTTGCTGCGCGCGGCGCGCGTCGCGGGCGGCTTGGCGACCTCGGGATCGGGCGCGCGGCGCGCCGGTGGACGCTTGGTGATCGCGCGCGTGACCTCGCGCTTGCTCGGCGCCGGCGGCGGCGCGGGCGGCCGGACGATCGGCACCGTCGAGCTCGTCGAGCTCGTCGAGCTCGGCGGTTCGCTGGGCGCGGTCGTCGCCACCGTGGGGGCCGGCGCGGCGGCGGCCGGCATCGGCGGCGGCTCGGCGGGCTTGCTCGCCGCGATCGGCGGCTCGACCGGGCGCTCCTGCGCGACCGGCGTCGGGGTCGGGGTCGTCGGGGTCCCCGCGTGGCGGCCGACGAGGACGCCGACCACCAGGCCGACGGCGACGAGGCCGAACACGACGCCTTGCACCGAGCGCCGGCGCCAGGTCGGCGGTGCGGTCGGCAGGCTACCCGCCGCGGCCATGTTGTTGACCACGCTCACCGTCGGCGAGGTCTGGACCTCGACGCGATAGGCCGCGGTCTCCGGCCGCGAGCGCGGCGTCGGCGAGAAGCTGACGTTGCTATCGGAGTCCTTCTCGCCGCGCGCGCTGCGCCGGGCGGCGCGCTTGTCGCGCACCTCGATCGCGATCGCGCCGAGCTCGGACGCCTCGCGGTTGGCCGCGCTGGGCAACGCGAACGCGATCCGGCGCTGGACCTCGGCCGCGGTCTGCGGGCGCTCCGCCGGATCGTGGCGCAGCATCGAGAGCACGAGCGAGTCGAGCACGACGAGCGACTCGGGGTTCCTCGAGCTCGGCGCGTCGACGTTGGTCGCGTGCAGGCGATTGAACAGCGCGACGTGGGTGTCGTCGCTGAACAGCGGCTCGCCGACGAGCATCTCCCAGAACACCACGCCGAGCGAGAAGATGTCGCCGCGGCGATCGACCGTCGAGCGCATCGCCTGCTCCGGCGCGATGTACTTGAACTTGCCCTTGAGCGCGTTGCCGGCCTCGGTCTCGGCCAGCCGGTTGCGCGCCTTGGCGATGCCGAAATCGATCAGCTTCGCGTTGCCGTCGGCCGACAGCAGGATGTTCGACGGGCTGATGTCGCGGTGCACGAGCTCGAGCGGCCGGCCGTCGGTGTCGAGCGTCTCGTGGGCGGCGTGCAGGCCGCCCGCGATCTGCATGATGACGCGCGCCGCGAGCTCGGGATCGAGCTTGCGCTTGTCGTGGCGGAACTGCTGGAGCAGCTCGCTGACCGAGCAGCCGTCGAGATACTCCATGACGAGGTAGTGAATGCCGTCGATCTCGCCGAACTCCTCGACGTGCACCACGTTGGGGTGCGAGATCTGCGAGCAGATCCGCGCCTCGTCGACGAACATGTCGATGAAGGTCGACTGCTCGGTGAGGTGGGGGTGGATCACCTTGAGCGCGACGAGCCGGGAGAACCCCGCCGCGCCATGGCGGCGTGCGAGATAGAGCGTTGCCATTCCGCCGACGCGGAGTCGCTTGACGATCTCGTATTCTCCAACCCAACGCGTTGTCATGGACAGTGAAAGCATCAGTATCACAGCCGGTGAAAATGCGCTCTCGTCGAGTTGGGCTCTCGCATTCCTCACGGAGCTTAGCCATGTAAAAACAGTATCTTAACTGTCCCGTGACGCGTTCCACAGGGCGATACATCCGGACATATAACCGCTGTCAATTTTAGTCAGGCAGATGGCAATCCCGCGGCGTCATGACGCTGCCGCATTTCGCCTCACTCGCGACTTCATTCAGCTTCTTCGGAGGGTTCCGTGAGGCGTACCCCCGGAACTTGCATCCAGGCTCTCAGCTGGATTACTCAGTTAGCACGGTTACGATTCGTCGCGATATAGAAGCACGCGCCGACGAGCACCCGAGGGCGCGGGCGATCGGGGTGCGGCACTCACCGACATGCTTCACTGCAGTGTAACGATTGGAATCGTCGTGTCTGTGGCGACTGCCATGTTCTGGCACGCTGGGATTCGTAGTCTCGACTGCCAAAGCAGAGTGGAGCGCGCGCGAATCCACTCCCGCCGAGGCGGGCCGCTGCTCACAGCGCGGGCTGCCACAGCTCGAGCAGCGTCCCGTCGGGATCGACGACGTAGCCGAACCGACCATCGTCGGTGTCCTCGCGGCGATCGAGGACCTGGGCGCCGCCCGCGCGCAGCCGCGCCAGCACGCCGTCGAGGTCATCGACCCGCAGGTTGACCATGAACTCGCGCGCGCTGGGCGCGAAGTACGTCGACGCGGCGGGCATCGCGGTCCACACGGCGTAGCTGCGCGCGGGTGGTGACCACAGCTGCGCGCCGCCCCAGTCCTGGATCTCGAAGCCGAGCAGGTCGCGGTACCACGCGCGCAGCGCCTCCGGGTCCTGCGATCGCACGAAGATGCCGCCGATGCCGAGCACGCTTGCCATCGCCGGATGATCGCACGCCCGGTCGCTCGCGTATCACGCCCGGCGCGCTACAGGCGGCGCAAGGCGACATAGCCGCGCCGCACGAAGCGCCAGTCGACCATGTCGTTGTCGGGCAAGCCGAGCGCGGCGAACACCGCATCGGACAGATCGATGCCCGCGCGGTTGACCGGCTTGCGATAGAAGCCGCGCCCGCGCTCCGAGGCCGGTCGGGCGTCGCTCTCCCAGTACGCGTCGTCGATGTTCCACGGCCCGACGTCGAGCACGGGCACGACGATCGAGCGCTCGCGGTAGCGCACCTCGACGAAGCGGCCGAGCGCGCGACGATGCGGAAGCGCGACGAACATCGAGTCGGCGCGGATGATCGTCTGGCTCGACGTCAGATCGCCGATCATGCCCTCGCGCGTCGCCAGCACGTGTTGCCATGCCCCGGGCTGGCGCGCGTTGTGGATCGTCCAGCCGGCGAGCACGAGCACGGCGACGCCCAGCGCGACCAGCGCGCCGCGGCGCACCGGGCGTCGCTTCCTGCGGCTGGCAGCTCGCGCCATCGCGGCGACTATACGCGGGCGCGCCCGCCGAGCCGAATATCCGGCAGCTTCGAATGCCGCCGCTTGCCGTCCGCCGCCGCACCTTCGCGGCGAGGCCGCGCCGGCGGGCGCGTACGATCGCGCCGCCGCAACCTTTCCACGAGCCGGCCGACAAGGATCCCATGCAATCACACCCGCACCTCGTTCATCACCTCCGCGCGATGGCCGGCCTCCTGATCGCGATCGCGCTGTGCGCCATCACCGCGTGCACCGCGCCCGCCCCCGCCCCTTCCGCTGACCAACCGACGCCGGCCGCCAGCCGCGCCGCCCGACCCGCGCCGCCCCCGCCGCGCAAGGCCGCGACGCGCTGGAAGGCCGGCGACAAGGTCTCGGCGGTGTGGCCCACCGACGGCAAGTGGTACAACGCCGTGATCCTCGACATCGCCGACAGCGGCCTGTTCCACGTGCGCTACGATGACGACGGCATCGAGCGCAGCGACATCACCGCCAAGCAGATCCGCGCGCGCGGCGCTCGGGCCAGCTCGGGTGGCGGCGGCGGTGCCGCGCCGGCGAGCTGCCCCGGCCCCGGGCTCACGCGACGCTGCGACGGCGTCTGCGTCAACATCCAGACCGACGACAACAACTGCGGTAGCTGCGGCACGCGCTGCGCGAGCGGCAAGCACTGCGACGGCCACATGTTCTGTCGCGACGCCAACGGCAACCTGTGACGACGTAGCGGGGCGCCGGCGTTAGCCGACAGCCAGATCGATGATCAGCTCGCCTGCGAGCCGCTCGAGGCGCGCTCGCAGGTCGGCCAGGTCGGTGCCCGGAGGCGCGAACAGCCGCGCCCGCGCGGCGAACATGTGCTCGCCGGACATCGCCGCGCTCGTGACCTCGGACTCGATCTCCTCGACGTTGATGCTGCGCTCGGCGAGCACGTGCGAGACATCGCGGATGATGCCGGGGCGATCCTGGCCGGTGACCTCGAGGCGCACGTGCATGCCGGCGTCGGGCGTGACCCGCGCCGTCGGGCGCACCGTGATCTGCAGGCCCGCGCTCTCGAGGCCGCGCAGCGACGCCACGAGCTGATCGGTGCGCGTCGCGTCGACCGTGACGAGCAAGATCCCGGCGAACTGGCCGGCGAGCCGCGCCATGCGACTCTCCTCCCAGTTGCCGTCGATCGCGGCGATGCGGTCGGACACCGACTCGACAAGGCCAGTGCGATCGGGGCCGAGGATCGTGAGGACGAGCGTGTCGCGCATGGCGAGACCATGCCACATCTCGCGCGCCGTGCCTCCGGCGGACCGCGTGGCTTGCACGCCACCCCGGCGCCGGCCGCGTGCCGGTGCCGTGCCTGTGCTGTGCCGGTGCTGTGATAGCGTCGCGCGATGTCGCGACAGATCTGTAGTTTCCTGGTCCTCGCGTGCCTGTTCGGCGCGGGCTGCGAGCGCAAGAGCGGGCACGCCGAGGCGGCCAAGACGCCCGCGCCCGCGGTGGTCGCGCCCAGCGCGCCGCGCACCGCCGATCCGGATCTGGCGCGCGAGCAAGAAGACTACGTCGCGGACGTCATGGCGTTCACGCACACGACGCACGACGAGGTCCGCGCGCGGATGAAGCTGGGCTCGGCGCCGCTCAAGGACGAATGGAACACGTGGCAGAAGCAAGGCGAGATGACGCCGGAGCGCATCACCGCGTTCTACAAGCAGACGGCCAACTACATCTACGAGCTCGCCGAGTGGCACTTGTTCGTGCCGGGCAAGCGCGAGAGCGACGTCGCGCTGTTCGAAGACATGCGGGTCAAGCAGCCCAAGAACATCCTCGATTTCGGCGGCGGCGTCGGGCTCCTGGCGATCCCGCTCGCGCGCGCTGGCCACGACGTCACGCTCGCCGATCTCGACTCCACGACGCTGACCTTCGCGGCGTTTCGCGCCAAGCAACACGGCGTGAAGCTCAAGCTCTGGAAGTCGGACGTCGAGCCCGCGCCGCCGGACCAGAAGTACGACGTCATCATGTGCATGGACGTGCTCGAGCACCTGCCCAAGGACATCCTGCACGACATCGTCGACAAGCTGGTCAAGCTCAAGCACGCCAAGACCGAGATCATCATCTCGGCGCCGTTCGGCCGGACCAGCGTGCACCCCATGCACATGGATCTCAGCGACGACACCAAGCAGCAGATCGAGCGCCTGCGGACGGCGCTGCCGCCGAGCTAGCGGACGGACGAGCGCCGGACTAGCGTTCGTCGCACGGCGTCAGGCCGGCACGCACCGCGACCGCGACGTCGGCCTGATCCGTGAACACGCCATCGAGGCCGAGGCTGTCGAACAGCTTGAGCTCCGCAGGAAAGTCGCCGCGCGAGCTGGCGAACAGCGGATTGGCCGGATCACCGATCTGAAAATCGCCCGGCAGGAACGTGTTCTCGGCGCGGAACGTGAACGCGTGGACGAGCAGGCGCTGGGCATGGGCATCGACGATCAGCGTGGTCGGCGTGCCGAGCTTGTTGCTCGCGTCGCGCGGCACGATGAGGTTCTTGTTGACGCCGATGCCGTCGGCGTAGCGCGCGATGTCGCGCAGGCCGGCGGGCGTCACGAGATCCGCGTAGGTCCGAGGGTCACCCGCGACCACGAGGTCGAACGGCGCGCCCGCGGCGTCGATCAGCTGGATCAGCGGCAGCCGCGTCAAGCGACTGAGCTTCTGGAGATTGTGGACCTCGAACGACTGGATGAACACGGCGTCGTGCTTGTCGCGCAGCCCGGCGGCGTCGAGGATGCGCACCAGCGGCTCCTCGAGCGACAGCCCGATGCTCTGGAAGTAGGTCGGATGCTTGGTCTCGGGATAGATGCCGATCACGCGGTGGAGCCGGCGGCTCTCACGGCGCGCGAGCGCGATCACCTCTTCGAGCGTCGGGATCTCGAAGCGCCCGTCGAACGTGGCGTTCTGCGGGCGCACCGCCGGCAAGCGCTCGCGCGCCCGCAGGGTCTTGAGCTCGGCGAGCGTGAAGTCCTCGGTGAACCAGCCGGTGATCGTCACACCGTCGATCACCTT
>Ga0307513_10003244_pt1 | contig 22173 bp, 17 predicted proteins | sample 15_EM_MG_FD_202174 | JGI IMG/M metagenome (GOLD analysis project Ga0307513, IMG submission 202174) | Populus trichocarpa ectomycorrhiza microbial communities from riparian zone in the Pacific Northwest, United States - 15_EM | ecosystem: Host-associated > Plants > Roots > Unclassified | place... | reverse complement strand
CGCTCAACTCATGTGAGACGGTCACCAGGCCCTGCACGAGCTGGGAGAGAAGCACGATCGTGATGGATTCGATGGGGAGGGTGCCGGCCTGCGCGTCTGGGCTGAGGTCCGGGAAATCTTGGTTGCTAAGCCTGAGGGCGCTCCTCGCCTGGGCGAGTTGCCTCGTCATGAACTCGATGGGGTGGTCGGTCGAGGGCGTTCCCGAGCGCGACGGAAGGGGGGAGTTGAGGGCTGAGAGCCTACCGAAGGCTGCGTTCCCTGGGGGAAGGTTGTGGGGATCCGCCATAGCGACGAGTGGGTGAGGAAAAGTGGGAGAGGGGTTTGATCCGGACGCAAAGCGGGGTAGAGTTGAGATAGTATGTGAAATGTAGGGGGGGGGAAGAAGTTTGCGAGAAGCGTGCCCCTATCTCTTGGTCGGAACCAAGCGCCTTATATAGGCATCTTCTCACAACCCTAATCCTGGTGACTCATCACCTCGCGCTACCTAAACCTCTATGACTCATAGCGAGTCATAGCGCGAAATCCTTTGGTGACTCACCTGAGTCATCGCGCAACATTCCGTTAACCAATAAAAACCCATAAACCAATTCATGTGCTCAAACGAGTCACATGCGTAAAACCCATGACTCATAATATGAGTCATGTGCGAAAGTCATTACATCATATGACATCACAATCGTGGGTCATGAAACAATCAACCAATCATAATATAACTATGACTCGCAAGTGCGTAGTCATGTGAGAACTATGAGTCAAGTGACATCATAGTGTGGAATCCAACATACCTTATGACTCATAAGTATGAGTCATGTGAAATCTGCTTTGCTTAGTCACGATTTGTGACATGAATAGAATTTGAATCAGGGAAGGAAGGTGGGATGATCAAAAACTTTAATAGAATGTCTCCCCCGCTAATCAATAACATTGTAAGCATTGTGAACAGGAGAATTGTATTGCTGAAAAACAATATCTTCAACTTGCATACTAAAAGAAAGCATTTGGTTAATAATAGACAAAGGATAACATATTTTACCTAGTTATGCAACATGTTATACTTATAGAACACTTTGAACATACCTTCTTTCCATATATAAAAATATCAACACCTCAATAAAAAGCAAATAAATTGAGCTACAACTTTGTCTATGAATAGCTAATATGCCTTTAAATATGCTCGAAATAATTTCCTCCCATTAGCAAAAAGAGAAAAGGTATAGTGCCAAGTGTAGAGAAAGTACCAATTAGCCATATAGTAACTAATGTGTTTCATAAAAAATTCATAAAAAATAATAGAATTATTCAGTATCATGGAAGAGATAGAGATGCATTCTCTCCTAATCGTGCAGGTTGTAGAAAGTCGATTGAGAAAGTAGAAAGCCCCAGTCGTTGATCTTGAAGAGTACAAGGTGGCGGCTCATTGCGTATTACTCAACAGGGGAGCGACGTACTCGTCAACGCCGTCCGGATCTCGAGGCCGAATGTCATATCCAAGAATGGCGTTATCCAATATCTGGAGCAGGTATGCTATAAATTTTCCACTCTTGCAGTTCTTTGTACTAAATGGAATTCAGATTCCGCCGGCAGAGCAATGCACGTCCTATGACTCTAGCGTGGAGGGGCAGAGTGTTGAAAGGTCTGCTGGGTCCGTCTTGGTTGTCTCCAGGATGGCCGTCTTTCGTTTATGAGTTTCTAGCAGTGTGGCGTATTTTTGGGTGCGAGGTGGTTATCCACTGGGAATAGACGTGGGTCCCGATCCTGGTGCAGCCAAGGTGTATGATAGTGTTGTTTGTGAAACTCCCTTAAAGGTTGCCGATGCGAATCTCGCAGGGTATCAACCATGGAGGCTCTTCTCGCGAGTGCCGAGGCAGAAGTGGGCTGAATAATATGTAATAGGGTGGGAGCTGCATAGTTAGAGTAATTTTTGTATAAAATCTAATATCATGGATGACTGACGACCTAGATTGCATCGATGAACTTCCTGTGCCCTTAATGAAGTAAAGGGATACTACCTTACTCATTGTTTCCGTACAAAAAGAGAAGCTGAAATCATCTTGTTGAGTAAGGCGGATCTCCTGTGATGTGGAACAAAAAATATGGGAATACCATTGCTCCCGACGCAGGCCTGTTTAAAATTTCGATCTGGAAAGTCGCCGGGGGTTCCCAGAAAATTCCTAGTGTCCGCTCTTGTGTAACCAGAGTTGCCACAAGGTGGCTTGCTTGGATCCCTCGCGACCGATGACGGCTACGGTACTTCCCAGTCTATGATATGGCCAAGATGAGACTTGTATTAGACGGGTACGGTATTCACCGATTGGATGGTTGCTTTAGCTACAAACCTTATTTCGACGCACTTGTACTACCAGTTCAGTAAAATCGAGTAAAATCGAGTAAAATCGACAATCTCAGTTAGCTTTAGACAGATACAGTTTTACAAGGTATATAGCTAATATTAGATAAGGAGATTAAGCGCCTTCTAGGTCTTATTGTGTCAGGAAGACTCTAATACTTCTCAGGTGCTCTTGCCTACGAATCCAGGGATTGGAGGGCCGGCAGGGAGGGTGGGGTTTGCCGGATTTTACTTGTACAGTACAGGCCCGATTTTCCTTCCTCAAACCACAATCAAAACGGTTCCTCCGTTGTGCTGCCTTCCTTCCTCACGATCCTCGTTTTTCGTTTCTGTCGAGGGAGCGGGGGGGAAGCGCGAGAGAAGTCAAAGAAGCTAACTTATTGTGCGTGGACAAAATTATCCGATCGACGAAAGCTCATAATTTTCGCTATGTAGTCAGCCTCCTTGATACAACCACCCCAACCCAACCAAGAAAAATAAGTAAAAATAATTTGAATAGATGGCGGTAATCAGTACTCAGTATACCATCAATCAAACTTAATAAAAAAAAAAGAGAAGGTATTATGAGATGCTTGTTGAGTGGTAATGATTTTTGTGGGGGCCCGCAAAGCGATGGGTTGCCACGCTCATCCGCTTGATCAGTTAATTTTATCCAGGCAACAATCCTAGAGTACATAGAACCCCATGTCTGCCAAGCCTAGGCAACAGCCACCCCTGCAGAAACGTGACACCTCCCAAAGCCAAGATCATGACTAGCTATCTAATTATATTATTTAGTCTAAGTTTTTCACAGATAAGCAAGAAAACTGCAAGCTAAGAAAGCCAAAGTTAAACCGTGGCGCTGCGGACTATGGGATAAGTACTCGCAATTTTCTGACGTTTGTAAACACGGCTGCTATTGCATGCCACGAAAATCCTGAGGCTCTGGTCGATTTTTTGCCCTTATGCAATAGCAGTCGTGTTTTACAAACGTCAGAAAATTACGAGTAGTTTGACATGTTAACAGAATTGCGGATACCAGTTAATAGGGCACAACAAATTCAGCACATCCGGGATTGGCCATCTGAGGAAGCACACTAATCCTTCTTAGTGGTTTTTGTCTCTGAGCATGGAGGTTAAGGCGCTCGGCGGGGGTGGTGGGTGGCACCAGATTTTATGAATCATGAGTTCCCACGGTATACGAAACGCAGGCGACTAAGATAGTAGCTTATAGGAACGGCAATGATAAACTGAAAAATTGACAACTCAATAGGACAAAAGGGAAACATGCATCGCAGTACCACCACACCTCTGCTCTCATATTCCTCGAGAAAGCTGGTGATGAAAAACCTCTGCTCCGAAGACTCCAAGATTCATCTTCCAATACATCGTGAGTAAACGACGAAGAAAAAAAAGGCGAGGGAAAGAAAAAAAAGCGTGTTATCATAGGGCGAATTATATAAAAAAAGAAATATGATATGACTAGATAATTATAGGAGAGGGTTCGGAACATTGACTGAAAAGCTAAGGTGGCACAGGGCCACCGTTCTTTTGCTAAGCAGTCCCCCCAGCAGTTTTATCTAATTCTTTTTTGTACTCCCCAACTATCTTTCCCAACCCCCCCGTCTTCGTCAACATCGTTGGGGCCTGCGCGCGCACAAACAGGTGGGCACCCTCAGCAAAATGTATATTTTTGTTCCGGCCCGTACACCGGAGGCAGCAGTTTAGAATCGACAGCACAATCACGGAAAAAAATAGGAGAACGGGGACGGAAACCAAAACTGAAAGCCGGAGCGTCGCCACCTTTGGTGTGGAAACCACAAAGAGGTCCACTCCCTTCTCGGGTTGATCATTCCCTTGCGAAGCGTCATTGTCAATGCCTTGCCTAGCGCCCGTCATGAGCATGTTGCGGAAGGTGTGTGCTGTCGAAATCCACGTAGCGGTGAACAGCCGCTTCATATCTGTTGGAATATTTGCGCTTGCGGCATCGAACCGCCCACTGACGAAAGTTGTGGAGCTTACCAGCGACGAGGATCCAGCCGAATTGATCACGTCAATAATGCGTGGAATTGAAAAGTCGAACCGGAGTTGTTTGACCCATCCCTGAGGAAGTTTAATACTCGGCTCCGCGGTCAGCTCATAAATATTCTTGAACTGTCTTCCGTTGTAGGACCACACGTCTTTCTGCGTACATGACAGAGCGGGCCTGCCTCCCATGACACGGTTTCCGGGAGGGTTTTCCATTCGGGCATCTGTGTCGTTGTCGGGCAGGGTGAATTTCTCCGTCTTATACCATGGATCTGTTGATACACTGTGGCTAGCTCGGTGGCTAGAGTGCACGATAATTCCGTACCGGTGTTCGGCAGCCTGATGGCTCAAGAAATTTGGGTCCTTGTAAGGGAAGGCAAAGGCTGTTGCATAAGGTGCAGTTTTTCGCTCGCCATCAAAGACCACACCCACAGTTGTGTTTTTCAGGCTCCAAGGAAGATACACATCAAGATTCTCTTCCTTTACAGTTCCTGAGAACCAGGTGTGGTTAACGTCGCACCGCCCGCTTACCATCTGCTTCAGGTCATACCATTTCTGGAGACCCATGTCATGGGCGGTCACCGTGTAGTTGTAGGTAAAATACTGCTCGGAGGCTCCGCTCGCAAGATGGGACTCAAACAAGAAACGCTTCCGAATAGTGTGTTCGGTACCTGCGGCCTCAGCACTTCCCAGAGATCGCAGCGTAGCCGGCGCTCGCACGGCCTGCAGGCGCATAAGGTCCACCGAATCCGTCCCCGGAAACTTTGGTATATAGACCTTTTTGGGGTTTGCAGGTGCAACCTTTCCTGAGACCAACTCTGTAGCCACCAACACACTCGCCGCATAGGTCCCCACTAGCCATAAGAACGCTAATAAAAGCAACCAAAACGTCTGGCCGGGGATACTGCACCGTTTAAACAGTAGTCGGAATAGGTAGTCCACAATGAAGCGAGTGGCCCCAAGTGGCTCGCGGGCATTCCAAAAACCGACCAAGGCTATTCCGCTTAATATGCCCTGGTAAGGGGAGGCAGACGTCGTGCCCGAGTCGAGGAGTTTCCTGCGTTTCTTGAGAGATCCCGAAAAGGATATCATAGCGGTGCTAACAATCTCCCAACAAAAAACGCAGAGGAGGGTGACAAAAACTGAATAGATCGCTGTCAGGATCTGACCCCATCTGCTGGGCACGGCTATGGACCGTTCGAAGCCTGTGCTAGTCCCAGTGGGGCGTCTAAACGTGTGGTAAATAAGGAAGTTTCCTTCCTCGATGTCGGTGAATACTTCCATAGTCTTAGGTTTCCGCCCTGTTGTTGCAACAGGTAGTGATAGACGGAGAGTGGAAGATTGATAAGGGAGCGGCGCGGTATGAAGGAGCTGTGTGGCTGATGCTGCCTGCGACGGGAGGATTCGGGAATATGTCGGAGATGTGGAGTGGATATCCTAGGACCCCGATCACGGGGGTATCAGGACCTTTGATACCCGAAAGATACTTTGAACACAGATCGCTGGGTGGCTGGGATCTTCTGAAGAATACCTATCATTCCCCCATCGTCAGTATGCTAACCAAGCTTTACAAGGATCGCTACCGGATATAGACATATTTAGCTTACCTCTTATCCTTAAATTCACCCAGTCGTGATGGATGGAGGCCTGGTGGAGGCTGTAGGTGCTGGGCGGATTCGTCACACCTGGGGGACTAGTGCTCAGATTCTGCGTCCGAGATGGAGAAACGAGGTGAAGGAATTGGAGTGATGGGATACCTCATCCGGGGGTTATAGGATAGTAAAGGGTGGAAACCGCCGTGGATTAAATAGCCGTAGCATGCAAGAAGCACTGGAGGGTAGTGATCGTGAGTTGGTACGGGCGCCTAGAGTTGAACGAATTGCTTGCAACACACTTAACAAATCCCGGCTTTAGGGTGCCTGGCGCCTGCAACGAGGATGTGCTCGCACAGTAAAATATCTTGTGATTGGCTACTATCGATTTCCAAAATGTAGTAGGTGAGCTGTTGGATGTGCATACTTTCTCAATTTTCAAATTTTTTCACCTATGTGCCGGTGGGGGTCCATTATGCCGTCTGTGAGCGCCTAAGTTAAGTTTCTTTAGAGAGGGGAAGTTCCTAATTCCCTATTTTCCTTCACTTCTGCCGATGTGACTGGGGGGGACTCAATATTTCACACCTAATGCGTCAGGGAGAAAGTGGTCATTTATTTTGTCAGTTCGACAATGATGGCTTCAATTGAATTATTTATTAGATTAATATTTGATTTTGTTCTTTGGCTACGGGCTATTACTGATTTTTAATGATTGAAGTTCTTGAAGCATGCCATTGCATACCGGGGCTTTAGAAGACACATTGTTCAATTATTCTTCCCCTTTGGACAGAGTAAAATTGACCCCAAGTCGACTGGCTGTAGGAATTTGTTAGCTCAGCTACCATATAGCTAGCAGGAACAAAATCAAATAAAGTATTGGAAAGAAATTGAACCCAAGTGCGCACGAATTGCATAATAGACCGCCCTTCGCATATGATTGGAAAAAGAAAAGGAATTGAGAGAGTATGGGCAGACAACCTCTGGCCCACTAACGGCATGGGAACCCGGATATTGAAGCCATGGCCGAGGTGGCGATTCACAGGAGTTTCTACCGTAGCGGACGGTGGAGTGAGCTTGGAAAGGGGCAGCGGAGCCAGCTGAATGATATTATGGCTGCAAAGGTCAGAGGGGGAGACGTGTTACCCCTCTACTCGTTCCCAGCATGAAAAATCTGAAATCTGGATCCGAATTTAGTATGAGGACTTAGATACGCGGGACCATGGGGCAGTCCTACCGGTAGGGCGGGGGTAATATGATTTCTTTACGCTACGGGGCCCAGGGCTGAGGCGAGTAGCTCGTGGTGTACTGCAATGACTAGCTAGGTAGTTCGATAGTTTAGAAGAATGGAATACTGTAAAGTTTCATACGTGTAGGCAATTTGCCACGAAGTTTTTGATCGATGTGTTCAGGTTGTACATGCCGGGAACATGTACCATAGGGCGACTTGCTTGCCAATATCAACTCTGTCATGTCTGTGAACTTCCAATTCTAAGATTAGCCAGTTGAAAAATTGAAGCGGGGAAAGGTTCCAATCATACCCCCCTCGGCCCCAACACGATGGCATCATTTGACGGAGGTTGCCGATCAAAATCAAGACCTATTATAGCGCATTTGCACATATGTGAGCATACCGGTATCAGATCGGAGGGCTTCACAGTACTAGGGTGTGGAAGGAAGTCTCTCAAACTTTGTTCTCGTATGCGGACTTTCTATGGGTAGGGTAGCAACCAAGAGCACATGATTAGTGGATTTCATTGCAATTTGGCGGCGGAAAAAAAGTCTGTCCAACTCTTTGCACCAGGCTGGAACAAACTCTGTTCTCTGAGTGGATTAGAAGGCCTGGAGCCAATGAGGGGTTCGACAGACTTAACCACAACCCCCGATACAGTCCTTCCCAAAAAGAAAGAAAAGAAAGTGCGGTATTGAGTATGCCTTGAGCCACGACCACCCACCCAGAAAAGCAGTGGGGGGGGGGGTCCGAAGGAAGAGGACAACTGCCGAGAAGTCTCAGAGGTTCATCCAAAATTTGGCAGTTGCAAGGAAGAAACTCGAACACTAGGTGGCTCTGATGGGAGCTTACTTAGGCTCAAGGACAAGGCAGACCATTTTTCTTGTCGACTACAGTAGAATACGGGCGACCCTCACCTATGCTGTATTCTGTCCGGACCCAACCGGTATTCACATAAGGCATCTGGGCAATGGGAGAGCTATAGAGTAACCAACGGTGAAGCGAGTCCAAGGAGAGGCGAGAACGCCCATAGAACTTTTATAGGACAGGGATTAATTGTATGGGCATTCTCGCTATGCCGTGGACCACCATAACAACTGGGATAATTGGCCCTCACACTAGTCGCCGGGGTTGCATCTCCTTGTGGAGGTCGGGCTTAAATTTGCTCTTGAGGGGGGGCGAGCGACAGTTTTTTTCCTGTGTTTCCTCCCCCTTAATCCAAAGAGGGAATTTTAGATGACTAGCCTGAGGGCCAAAAATTATTCCAGTTTTTATGATACTGCATGATGTGTTCATCAATTATTGCCCACAAGTGAGCTGTCTTGTCTTTCCATCGGGAACTCACTTTCGGAAAATTTGTTTATACTTGAAGGGGATATTAGGGATCCTCCGGCACCCCACCCAAACCCCACTGTCTAATCGGGGGCCCAACTAAGCATGTAGTCGGAGGCTCATGTCTGCGCATGTTTCCGCATGTCTCACCTCTCTTAAAGGTTTGGATACGTGTTTCCTGTCACCCAACCCTGCCGTTTACAAGTTCCCGGCATGTAGAACCTGAACACATGGGTCAATATTTTGTATGGTGAATTGCCTGTGCGCATCTGAGACCCCATACCAAATTCAACTCCCAGGATCCCCCCTGTGTTCGAATTCTACTTGTCAAAGACTTGTACTCCGAGGGGTGAATAAAAATCAGAAAACATCACCCGTCCCCACAGAGGTCTGTGTGGGATCGGCAGCAATAGTTTCATCGACTTTCCAGAGGGCACTTGCGCCTGCTGCCACCTCGCAAGTGTAGACAGTACGAGTAGAGGACCCAGACAAACAAGGGCCGAACCTAGATGCACACAGACCGATTTGGATGCGGGCCGCAATCTTGGCGGTTACCAGACAGGGATGCCCTTGCCCTTGGCGACGATCCAGAAGATGCCAGCCAATCGCTCGAGATAGCCTTGGTGGAATTATGCGTGAGGCTAAAGTCTTGGCAATGCTTGTTGCAACGAACTTACAAGCCTGGGGATGTTTTGGGTAGAGTCGCAGCGGAGGGTATGTCGCTTCGGCAGGTATGTCGGGCGCCTGGGCATGCGGAGAGTGTAGGCTGAGTACTGGGGCCAAGGTCGTACTCAAATATACACTATCTTTGTGCCAGCCTCCCGACATACCTGCCGAAGCGACATACCCCCAGTCGCGACTATAGGTACTGGATTTTGCTTGGGTGATACGGTGCTGTACTTGGTATCATATGATATCATAGTAAAAGTAGGTTTGCTAGGTAGTATTTAGGTTAACAAATATTTGCTGCTCTTACTTACCGCTTGTCCTTCCACCAGTTTCGTCGTGGCTGCTGTGAGAGACTTTCCGCGACTCTAGCTGCCCCCAACCCCTCCAAATGTGACATGAGATCGGCCGCCTACCCAGATACAGGCATCATGCGTAAGATCCGGAGGGTCTGGCGCGATCAGGTGCAGAAAGGCCATTTTACCTTTCAGATAATCAACCAACCACTAGATACACCATCTGAGCGAACCCGCATGTAAGACAGTGCAGCGACAATCCTCGGATGCGGCGCCGATGATGCTTGAGGAAATGTAAATGCCTCTCTCCCTCCCCCATTGGTCATGGTACTGTGCGAGCAAATGAGAAACCAATTGGTTAATGGAAGAAATCAAACCCTTTCCCGCACCCAGCATGTTGGATCCGGGATCGACCTTGCATTCAGGGATCAATCCTTATTACCTCTGTTGTCGTAGATACAGCAGCTAGGGCGAATTTTGCGTCCGTGTTAGATGTCGTAGATTACTTGCCCCTGTTGGGCTAAATCCATCACTCGCCATTCCCGCTCGCTCACTCCGGTGAGTTTATTATTTATCCAAGTACTCGGGCAGGATTAAAATCCGTGCGTGAACACTGGAGTAGTGATTTGCAACAAGCTCGATAGCCTAATATTCGAGCTTAGCTAGTTAGCACCTTTACGATGATTGCCGTATTCTAGCCCGGCGCTCTGGTTTCTGTTACTTTTGTGGTTTCCTATGCATTGCGTGGGTCTAGATGTACTAGGGTATCGACGTGGGTGGCCGGACACTCAAGGATTAGGAGCTCACTGTAAATGCTTGTCTCCCGAATTCCTGGGTGTCCGGTCACCCACATACATACTGGAGTACTAGTACAAGTACTACGGGATAGGTGGGTAAGGTTGGCTCACCCCTTGGATGGTAATACGGTTGGGTGAGGGAAGCGTCGAGGTGTGGCCCCTCATATGGTTTTACAAATAAAATTGTTAAACCTTAGAAAATAAAAATTCACCAATTGTCTCCAAAGAGGTCACCAAATTTCTTATTTAACATACTTTATATATCACCGCATGTGCATATGGCCTATCATACCCGCCCCTCCAAAATCCCGTTCGCCAACTAATCCTGCTACCCGAGCACTGGGCCTATGGTAGGACGGTATCCGAGTAACCCGAATCACAATGTCGTTGAACCCGGCCCAAAACATCGCCTTCCCCAGCCCGTTGGCCCCCTCCCTAAGGTGAGTCTCGCACCCCACTATCAGCTCTCAGTCGGGGTGCGTTGGCGAGCCGAAAGTTTAGAGACGGCGATGATATGAGTGTATTTTCTGTGTTACCGTGCGCAGCGATAGCACCTAGGTCTATTATTTGGGCACGGCAAGGCATGGGCAGCGCCGGGTGCTGTCATTCGCTAGGGTAACCGCCAGCAGAGGGGCCCGACATGATTGCTCAGAGCGAATGGTAAATGGTAACAACTATCTAGGCTGGGTGGATGTGACTCTGGCTTCATTCATCCTATGGATCCACTAAGAGAATCACAAATTCAAAGCTCAACTTCTAAAAGGGGCTCCCCTGTCAGAAAAAATAAGATCAAATCGAGTTTCGCTGCTGGATCCCCCCCAAGGATGCGATATTGGTTTCCCCGAAAGTCTCATTCTGGTACTTGTCCCCTATAGGAAGTGCTCCGAAAGAGGGATCAAAGAAATATATGGTAAAATGTCTGTGAGTGCCTGATCGCCCATAAAAAATATACCCCCCTTTTTGGGCACTTCTTACGGGCGACGAGTGGACTGGTGTTTCTTCGCGTCCTATTATAAAAACCCACTAACTTGTTGATCAACTCGGACTGGGACTTCCCGAAACCCCCGGTATTGGGAAAACCAATTCCTTAAGAATAAATGGGGCGAAAATGATATCCGGGGTATCACTAAGCTGCGGGAGCTCACCCACTCTGGACACCCTGGTTGCTGAAACCTGGGACATTGAGCCGCCTGCTGTGAAGTGGAAATTCAAATATATCTAGAGAGGGGCGAGGAACACAACCGAGACAGGCACCCTTGTGCCCTTGCGATACGAGGGGGAAAATAGAATTGCCAAACCTTACTGGGACAACAATGGCTTATCGCAATTTTCTACCGTGGACTCGGTAGAATTCGAGGCTAGCTTTTTATAGCACCCTACTCTAATCCTAGAACCAGGAAATACGCGCTCCAATTGTACATATACAAGTAAGTGGATCGGAAAATAGGGGGAAGCTAGATTCTGCGGCAGGAGAGAAATATTTACATATTATTGGTCAGGAGAGCTTTGAGAAGCCTCTAGTAAGTCTAGTGAATAGAATTACGGAGAAGAGCTCCAGTAGATATATGGATTTTATATTTGGTGTAAGTTTGCCACTGGATCTCGATTTCCCCTCTTTCCCGATCCATCTTGTCAGTTTGGGAAACTCGGATGTCAGGATGAGTGGGTGAAGGTTGGCAATAAACGATGGTTTCTGATATGCAGTCTACCTATTGGTATTGATTGTGAGAGAGAAGCAGTTCTGTGAGCGCTTTGGGATTTTTTATATGCTATAAGGGGTAATGAGACGTGTTTATGAATTGGCTCCCTGCGGTAGTGTCATGACCTGGGCGAATGAAAACAGGGATCTTCTCCAAGTATGATATTCAACTCGCTGGCTTACCTCCCCTTCTCAATGGGGACAATCACTGTTTCCATTGCTCCAGGAGTTGCCCTACGGAAGTACAGGGCCTAAGTTTTGTAGGTTCCAGAGGGTGCGAGCGGCGGAACTCGCTTGTGGAACCTACAAAACTTATGCCCTGTACCTCCGTATAACGCTGCAGGCTTCGACCAAGACATCAACGATATAGACAGAGCTGGATATAACAACGCATAACAAAGGAACTGAATCGCCCGCACTGGGGCCCAACAAATGCCATTTGACCCCCCCCCCCCCCCCCCCCCGGGCTACCTAGGTGCGACACATCCGCACGGCACACCCGCACAACACGCTCGCCGTACACTGCAGGGGTAAAGTATTGGACCAAACTGGGGTCAAGATGGCCGTGCAAAGTTTCCTTCATTCGTACAAGCTTAGACTCTACGATACCTAGGAAGGAAAATAATGGTGTTTTTTTTTGTCCGCACAGACATGTGCCCCCCGGTTTGTTCGAATACTTTACCCCTGCAGCAAGCATGGTGGGGGCGGGTCGATCTGGTGGAAATATCAAAGTTGAGTAACTGAAGAATCGAGTGTTCATTTACGTCTATAATGACCTAGCCAACATGCTATTCCGGGAAAGGGTACATTGGGAGAGCTGTGTGGTGAAAGATCTGTGCCCCGCTAAGTACTAACAGAATATATACCCCCCTCTCTCCAACTGCCCCTTACATGGAAAAGTAGAAATAAAGCGCTTCCTCTTTGGATTTTCTAGCCTGCATCATTCCTGGATTACCTCTTTGATATTATTCGGGATTCCCTTTTCAGGGCCCAGCCCCATACTCCTCCAGAATGTTGGTATATATCTTGTTAGTCTACCTCGCCGTCCATATGGGCAACGCCCACCCAGACCAGAGCCAACAGAGTATCACCCGCCTCCTTGCTCGCCAAAATACGGTGACAGCTAGTGCAGTCAAACCTGAGACCACTGGCAGAGGTTTCTGCGAATCCATTGGCCTGAGCCAATGCGGCAATCTTTGCTATGATAGTAAAAACGGGGACGTATGCTGTGACCCTAGCGCTAGCTATAGTAAGTTACATACACCCTATATTCAATAAACCGCAATTAACGACTTCAGGGTGTGTATCTGGAACCTACTGTCTCTTTGGCGGGTGGTGCTGTCTTAATGGAGTGGATCCCGAAAGATGCGCTAGTGTTATTGGTCTTACTCTCCCCGAGAGCTTCTCGAGGGCGACTAGGGCTTCGTCCTCGACGCAAGCATCTTCTACACGCCCATCCTCAGGCTCCAATACAAGCCAAACCTCAAGTTCAAACGCAAGCGGATCTTCAAGTTCCAATGCAGGCCGGTCCTCAGGTTCCGGCGCAAGCAGAACCTCAAACTCCAATGAAAGCCGAACCTCAAACTCCAACGAAAGCCGAACCTCAAACTCCAATGGAAGCCGGGCCTCAAGCTCCAACGCAAGCCAACCCTCAAACTCCAACGAAAGCCCAACCTCAAACTCCAACGAAAGCCCAACCTCAAACTCGAATGGAAGCCGGGCCTCAAGTTCCAACGCAAGCCGGACCTCAAGTTCCAACGCAAGCCGGGCCTCAAGCTCCAACGCAAGCCAACCCTCAAACTCCAACGAAAGCCCAACCTCAAACTCCAACGAAAGCCCAACCTCAAACTCCAACGAAAGCCCAACCTCAAACTCGAATGGAAGCCGAACCTCAAACTCCAATGGAAGCCGGGCCTCAAGCTCCAACGCAAGCCAACCCTCAAACTCCAACGAAAGCCCAACCTCAAACTCGAATGGAAGCCGGGCCTCAAGTTCCAACGCAAGCCGGACCTCAAGTTCCAACGCAAGCCGGACCTCAAGTTCCAACGCAAGCCGGGCCTCAAGTTCCAACGCAAGCCGGGCCTCAAGTTCCAACGCAAGCCGGGCCTCAAGTTCCAACGCAAGCCGGGCCTCAAGTTCTAACGCAAGCCGCGCCTCAAGTTCCAAAGGAGGCCAGGCCACAAGCTCAAACAAAGGCCGAGTCTCAAGCTCCAATACAATCAAAGCGCCGTCCAGGCGACCTTCTACTACATACCCAAAGCCCTCCTCGTACCCCACGGTCAACGAAGACTCTCTGGCGCCAACAGAAGCGGCTCCGGTCACCACCACCTACGGTCCCATCACGGCCACCATCTCAAACAACCCTGTGACCTTGGCCTACTCCGGTGAAGTCTTCCCCCTCCAGACCGTGGCCAACCACAAGCCTGTCCCCAGCAGCTTTAAAGACGCCGTTCTTGCAGCACTCTCGAAGGATCCTGAAACCCAAGCCTTTGGGGACCTTTTAGCGCAGGTGCCTGCTGTCTTTGAAGGTCTCGGGGAAAGCAAAGAATATTATGTCTTCGCTCCCACCACCCAGTTCGTTATAGACTTCCTCAAGCACCTGCAAGGCAACCGGCAGCGATTGGCCCGCCGCGAGGAGCTTGTCCCCCCCTCAGTTGGCCAGCAGTTTGCGGAGAAGCCAAAGGGAGCGCCAGATATCAAGCGTTTGCCAACCACCCTCAAGACGTCGATAAATGGTGAAATCACATATGTTGACCTTGGCAATGATGAAGGCGCTCGCGTAGTCTCGAATCCTACACTTGGCGGGAACGGTACGGTGCTCATCACCTCTGGATTCGGAAATTCCACCTTAGTGCATGCCGACGAGATACCCTTTGAGGGTGGGGTTATCAAGAAATGTGACGGGTAAGCATACCACTCTTACCAAGTATATGGCGGATGTGACCTAACAGTGTTTAAAAAGCTTTTTTACCCTTCCACACGCGCTTGAAACCGTCTTTGCCAGTACCAGTGGTCGCTCATGGTCCACAGCATTGCAGAATGCGAATCTATTGACCGAGGTATCGTCAAAACAAATGGTGACGATCTTCGCTGTGCAGGACTCAATTCTAGATCCAGCAAATCTTCCAGGGTCGGATGATCTAAATCGGCTCATCTACGACCAGCTTTCCTACACTCCCGACATGAGCGATGGCGATTGCCTCACCACGAGAGGTGGCGGCTCGCTGCGTATCACCAGACCGGGGGATGGGAAGGAGATCCGCATCAACGGTGTCCGGATCTCGACGCCCGATGTCATCTTCAGGAATGGTGTTATACAGTATCTGGAGGAGGTATGCTCCGAATGTTCTGCTCTTGCACTTCTCTGTACTAAATGGCATTTAGGTTCCGCCGCAGGATAAGCCATGCACATCCTCTGACTCTGGCGGGGGAGGACAGAGCTCTACAAAGTCTGATGGGTCAGTCATGATTGTCTCCAGGATGGCCATCCTTGGTATATCAGTCACTAGCTTTGCGGGGTATTTCTGGATGTGAGGCTGTGTGTCGTCCATGGAGGTGGATGCCAATCCTGGTGCACTCGAGGTGTATCATAGTCTTGTTTGTGAAATTGCATTAATGGTCACCGAGGCGGAGCTCCCATCCGGAGGCTTTAAGGGAGAAGCGGGTGGGGTAATTTGTAATTAGGGAAGCAGTCGAATTGTGAGAGTAATTTTTTTTTTAAATCTAATGTCATCAATGACGGACAACTTAGATTGCAATGAAATAGGAGCCTAGGGACAAAAGAATCTGACCTCTCCCCCCCGTTTTACACCAAAAATCGGCCTTTTCGCCTCATAAAACCATATCCAGCTGCCTTGCAAAAAAAAAAGATTCCTCAGAGTCTCTGGACCCTCCTAGATATTATCATTTATATGTGACAAGCTCTGTTAATACCCGTAGTGCAATACCAGAAATCATGATGGTGGCCAAAAGGTACCTTAAATTTTGTATGAGTGTCCCATACAAAAGGTACATTACAACCACATCCAAAGACAATCCTAAGCCCCCGACCGCTGTAGGAGAATGGGAAAATTCTCATAATTTTTACCTAGGAAGTTTCAACAACTACCTACACTATAGCTTAGTTTCATTAAATCCACCTTTAGAATAGGTTATGAATGTCCAAAGTTAGCCATTTTTGGTGTAGGACGGTGGGGTCAGTTTCTTTTGTAGCCAAGATCGTACAGTACTTCCAGTGCCCTAAACGAAGTGAAGGGATACTGTTTATTTTTTCCATAAAAAAAGAGAAGCCGACTTACCTTGTGGGATAAGGGACATCTCCTATGATGTGGGGGGGGAAATGCGGGAGAAGCTCAAGAAGACCGGGTCATTGAAAATTTCTGTCTTGATCTTGGACCTGGCTATATCACAAATTCCTGGTGTCCTCTTTTGTGTAACCGGTGTTGCCACAAGGTGGCTTACCTAAATTAGTCACTTTGGCTTCGGCAAACGCGAGGCTAGCAGTGGATTACTGGGACGGGCACGATGCCGCATAAACTTGGGTTTTCAATGATAGGTCATACTTTGGGGTGCTTTCCCTGGTTTTCCCATATTTTTTGTCATACGAATAAATTCAGGGGTTTAGCAGAGGAAAAAACAGGTATCATACCGCATAAACTGGTGAGGGTCGGCCAAGCGCTAAGTTAGTACGTTCAAATAAGGTTTTTATCCCAGGATAGTCGAAATCGCAATAAGACGACATATGCTAACTCTTTGTAGCCATGAGTAATCCTTTCTTATTTTGACCCAATCGTAGTTTCACCTCAGCCGCTTCTTATTTCAACATACTAGCACTACCAGTTTATGCGGTACTCCACCCTTATTGACCGATTGGATATTTGCTTCAGCCACAAACTTTATTTCGACGTACTTGTACTACCGTAAAATCTAGAAATCCACTATCTCCGTTAGACCGAAATTGTTTTGTCTTCATAAGTGGGTTAATACCCGCGAATGAGATCCAGCTCCCCCCGAAGGTCGAGCTTATACTGTATTAGGAAAACGCTAACTTTCCCAGGAGCTCTTGCCTCTTAATCTACAGCTTAGAGTGCTGGCGGCGGGGATAGCCGGGTTTTACGATTTTGATGGTAGCTGCACGCCAACCCCCTTCCTGTGCGATACGGTGATTGGAGGGCGGTTGCTGATAAAACTTGGTTAAGGGCAGATAACGGTGTGGGTTTAAATTGTCCAACAAATAGCCAATAGTTGAGTTCATCAATGTCGACACCAGGTCAACCTTCCGTTCTCTGTGCTACCTCGATTTTGTTTGCTCCGGTCGTTCAGTGGCACGGCAATCAACGGACTCCGGCTGCCACCCCTGGTAGGCCGCTCTGGCACCACCCTTTGTTTTTTTCACCTTCATTAAATTTTTCATTTTTTCAGTTTGACCCTACCCTATTTGAGCATTGTCCCCGACAAAAGTAGTCGAGCACGAGGCAACGACAGGGGCTTCGGCCATGACACCCGCACCCTCTACCAACCCCATTATCTTTCGGCCTGGGAGCGGCTAGGAATTCAAAATGAAAATACATAGTAAAATACACAGTAAAAATTGATCTAGAGAAACTTGTTCAGGTGGTGTTGGAAGCGCGCGGTGATATGGAGGCTGGCATCCACTGCCCTTAATCGCAGGTGCTTAGCAGGGTTCCGAATAGTCTGACCGGTCAAGTCCTGAGGAGAAGACCGACTGGTCAGTCAAGAAGGGAGGAGGGGACTGGACTTGACTAAAATATTTAGTCCAGTCTAGTCTGGTCCAGTCAAAGACTAGTCTAATATGAGATCCCTGCAAGCCTCGCTGAGTTCGCTTAGACTTGTCGCAGATTGGCCATAGTTGGTTTCAACAGTCGAAGGGGTTCCAGATACGGAAGTAATCCCTTAACCTGTACGATTGTTCACTCACCTTTAGCGTGGCACTAATTGGACGCTGGATACAGGAAAGGTAATGATAGACAACACCCCAAGATAAATTAAAAGTACTTAGATATGTACCATAGTTGGGAGCAAATCTACGCAGACAACCTACTTTCCATCATGGCCATGCTGAGCGGTACTCATTTAGCACTATTCCGAGCCCCACACCTCACAGTTTTTCATATCACAATTATCCAAATAGGCTAGTGTTTGAAGCGTGCAGAATTATCTTACCACCCTTTACATTCATCTTAATACTTACATCATAGCTGTCACAATTATTCCTAACTTTGCTCTCTTCAGTTAGTTCACCACCAATCGCTTCTACAACCAGGTGTATCAGCACTTAGTGCGAGTCCTTGAAAACGGTTTAAGGGATAGGAGAATTCGGCAAGATCTGTCACACAGAAATTAAGCGAGATTGCCGTCTACACTCCCGTCCAAAAGGTTCTCGCTGATCTAAAAGTACTCCAGCGGGGCTTGGCGGCAACAAAAGTATCCACAACAGTATACGAGGCTCCGTTAAAGATGCTCCCCGGCCCGGAAGACCAAAAAGAACTCATATTCACCAAGTGGAAAGAGCAGTCCTTGCCAATCCTCATTCGCCCTTAAGAGAGGTTACGGATAAGTCGCATATGAACTACTCAATATATGAGAACTGACTCGTGCCAAAATACTTGTACAAGTACCTCTGTTGCCGCCAAGCCCCTCCAGAGTACTTTTGGATCAGCGAGAACTTTTTGGACGGGAGTGTACCTTCTCTTTGAAGATCTCATACCGAAGGACTATGGGTACCTGGAAAATTAGCAGGTCTAACATCCACTGTGCTATGAATAGTGTTCGTTATGGGACGGGGTGGGGCGGGTTTTCACTGGCCAGACCCCGCCCTTACACAGGGCCCACTCAGACTCATTCCCTGGACGGGGCCCCGTTTGTTACCACCTATTTTTGACGGGGACCCGTCTGGGGAATGGGTCGGGCGGGGGCCTGAGCGGGCACAGGGGCAGGGAATGCCGAAAAAGACACCCCACCCCAGGCCGTTGAGTGGGGCGGAACAGGGAAAATGGCAGGGGGCCTGCGTTTTCGGGGCCCTGTCCGCCCCGTAACGAACTCTGGCTATGAACGGATTGTGGTGAGGAAGCGCTCCTAGAACTTTGGACTCAATTCTCAGAAGACAAGGCCAATATATGTGCCGGTGAGGAAATATTCTGGAGTGAAGGATGGATGTGAGGCCGAGTGTGAGTCTTGTCGGCATGCCATCCAATGGGTTGACCCAGGTCGAAAATGAGCAGACCTGACCTGACCCAAGCTCAACGAATGTTCAACCCACCCAACCCAACCCAAGGAAGCTTGGCCCAGGTTTGCCCAACGAATCCGTTGGGTTATTTAATAACTGAGAAGCCAATGCACTTAAGAAAAATGTTTTTATATTAGGTGTTATGAGTATTAAATTCCTGCCATAGTACAGAAATGATAAAGAGGAGAGGGCTAATAGAAGTAATAGGTGAAGCAAAATCACAGAGGTAAAAGTGATCTCAGTACTGAGAGTATAACTAGGAGGCAGACTGCCAACTAAGGAGACACTGAGTTGCCTGAATTTCCAGATTGAGAGAATGGCGTGAGTCAGATATCATTCGCTTTGCCCGTGAACCTACTCGCTCGGGCTCCCAAGACATTGCCGGAATTGATAACAAAGTGATAGCCCCAGATGAATGAATTGGATACTACTTTTGTTGGTGACTCTCTAGCCACCATCTAGGAAGTAGTTCATATATTGAGATTGAAACTCAAATAAAATTAGCAAAGCGCCAGGAGTGAATATGACTTACATAAGTGGATTTTCAATAGTAGTTTCTGGTTCACTATTTGAACAATCACGCTCGTAGTTTATCTTTTATAAAGCCAGCAGTACTTCTAAGATCCATCCATTCCCAGAATTGATTCTCATTCTTGTCTTCAGACTCTACGGACTAACCTGCCCCTATATTACCTTATAATCGACTTTGATCGCGCATATTAATTGTAGAATTGCAACGATTATCCTCCTCTGTATTGGCTACAAACTGTAACCAATATCGTTTAAGGTTCTGCTTGCCGTTTTGCACACAACCACGATCCCATTTTACTTCAAAGTACCTCCACTTAAACTTTGGATTCAAAACCACTACTGCCAGATAGACTGGTGCCCCATCTGTAGCTGAAAAGTACTTATCTAATGTTTCCCATCCCATTGAATCATGGAGGACAGCATTCGGTCATTAGTGTTGGCGTTGAGTGCCTCTCGATATGTATTTAGGAGAAAGTCAATCGACGGTGGAAGATATGTAAGTGTTACTTGATGTCCTTCCATAGCTTTTGTTGAGGGTTTGAAAAGGGATAGTATTTTTTGAATTTTCTCTAATAGCTTCCATTCTGTTCTTTCGAGTCAATCTGCTTCCCAAGCTGGATTCTCATCAATATAGATTTCTATAGCATGACGTACTTCATGGCGGAGAAGAGACTCCAGAAGATTATTGCATGCATTCCAGCAACTAGCATTGTCCCGCCTGAGTAAAATACCTCCAGTAAGATGACAAAAGCGTTTAATCCTGGTAGGGGTTTTTCGGGTATGTTGGGCCATATTGTGCGCATTTCCAAGTTGACTGATCCTTCGCCATTTCCGCATTGCCTCCATGCGCTGATCCGGGGTTGCATCAGACCACTCAAGACTATCATCAAGTGCTGTTGGACTGGCACAAAAGAGGAAGTCCTGAACACTCAAATTGATGATCTAGCCAATGCATCTAACGGAAGAAGTCAATTCATATATTTGCAATATGCCTGCTTAGAAGAAAGAGCTAGAGTGAGAAAACCAATTTGAGGTCAGTGGTTCATACCGTAATCTTTGCTCTTGTACATTAAGAACATAGCCAGCATTACCTTGGTTAATCTCTAGGTGCTCCATGAATGTATCGTTACTGGCCCGGGAAGCATTGTCCATCATCACATAACCTAGTTTATGTTGAATACCATATTCAACTATAACTTCTACAAACCTCCTACATTAATTCTCGCCACTATGTACTCCCTCTTTCACACTAAGAGATAGCAAGGCCTTATTTAATCTTCCCTCTCTATCCGTATAATGGGTGACAATTCCAAGCAGCCCAAGATGATTTGGTGAGGTCCATAGGTCCATCGTAAAGTGAATGCGTGATCGACTATTCGCAAGAGATTTTTCAATTGGTTTTCTTTTGTATCCATAGGAGCGAATAACCCAAGCACGACTAGTTGCGGAAGAAGCTGGAAGCATCTCAGATGCCTCTGGACGAATACCATATGTGAGGTCGTAAAACTCTTGCCATGTAGGCAAGGTCAAAGGTAAGTCATGATGCGTAATAAGCCGGGTCTATCAATCGCAGTATTAACAATCACACAGAAATCTACAATATCATACATTTGGTCAAAAAAAGGCAGTCAGTACTTACATAGAGTATCTCTAATGATTTGGCAACTAGGGGTGGAAATCTGAGCTCATTTACTTGGTTGATTTGCTTAATCTTGGTCTCTCTCTCTCTGTTTTTCCTTTTTCGTATTGTCGCGGCAGCATCCAGACACATTTGAATTAACTGTTGGGCTTGAATGATTCGCTTGGATTTGGCTGATTGATCTTCATGGATGGGATGGATGTGTGTTAGGTGTATTCCGGGATTCTTTGTCCCATGGGACTTTTGGTATTGTCCGTTAACAAAATTAACGGCGCACATCAACGGCCGGAAAATCTTCGGCGATGACAACCACCCTCCCCCACCAACCAACCCTCATGAAAACCAAAAGAAAAATTGAAAAATGTAAATACATAGTATAAATTAATATTTAGTATACCATCCATCAGCCTTAATAATTGCCTCTATTCTATCCACCATTGACCCTGCCAAAGTATCAAAAACATTTGGATCCAGAAGTTCCCAACAATAAGTAATGGCCTCCTCAATTGCCTTTTTAACCTCATTGACAGAACCCTTCATAAGATAGAGCTCAGGATAGTTCTTGTGAAGCTTATCTTTCACCAGAGACCAAACATTTTCAATAGGATTGAGATCTGGTGAATAGGCAGGAATTTCCAAGAGTGAAATTCCCTGCCTTCTGAGCCATCTCCTAAAGGGTAAGTGAGTCTTAGCATTGTCAATGATAAAAAATACCTCTTCCTCTCCAACCTTTTCCCTGATGTTCTCCCATATCCCTAGAAAGTCATAATGATCATAGACATCAATGATTGAC
>Ga0307513_10003243_pt1 | contig 22174 bp, 19 predicted proteins | sample 15_EM_MG_FD_202174 | JGI IMG/M metagenome (GOLD analysis project Ga0307513, IMG submission 202174) | Populus trichocarpa ectomycorrhiza microbial communities from riparian zone in the Pacific Northwest, United States - 15_EM | ecosystem: Host-associated > Plants > Roots > Unclassified | place... | reverse complement strand
TCGGCGACGTTCATGGTGGTGTCGACCCACCTGGCGTTCTACCAGCACTACAAGGCGGGCGACTTCACCGACATCGACGGCTCGCGGATCGCGGCATCGGTGGTCTCGGGCATCGGCTTCCTCGCCGGCGGCGCGATCCTGCGCACCGGGTTCTCGATCCAGGGGCTGACCACGGCGGCCGGCCTGTGGCTGGTGGCCGCGATCGGGCTGTGCGCCGGCGGCGGCATGTACGTCGAGAGCGTCGCCGCGACGGTGATCGGCATGGCCGCGCTGACGTTGCTGCGCCGGTTCGAGGACAAGGACGACCGGGTGCGGCGGCGGCTGGTGCTGACCCTGACCGACGCGGCGCTGACCACGGAGCGCCTGGTCGCCAAGCTCGCCGAGCGCGACCTGTTGCCCAGCGTCGAAGGCTGGAACCGCGAGAACGCCGGGTCGCTGCGCCAGCTCACGCTGGTCGTGCGGCTGCCGATGCCGGACGGCGAGTCCACGCTGGTCGAGGCGCTCGAGTCCGAGCCGGGCATCACGCGGATGCAGCTCGATCCGGCGAGCTGACCCCCCGACGACGAGCCTACGACGCGAGGTGCGTCGGCGTGGCGCGAGCGAGGCGCGCCTTCTCGATCGCAAAGCCGACCGCACCCTGCGCGCGGTTGACCGCGTCCGCGCTGACCTGGTCAACGCGCTTGATGCTCTTGCGCGCGCGCTTGATGACGGTCGCGCTGACCTGCTCCGCACGATCGACGCCCCGCTCGAGGGTAGAGAGCAGCTCGTTGCGGACCTCGTGGAGCCGCGCCGCGGTGCGGGCGTGCGCGCGATCGACGACATCGAGGGTGCGGGTCACGAGGCTCGACGACGACTCGGAGAGCTTGTTCATGTCCTCACCGTGATCCGCTGAGCGCCGCTCGCCAAACGCCGCCGGCGAGAGACCCGGATGACTGAGCCGCTTCGCTCGACGCGCGATGGAGCACGTGCGAAGGCGACCTCAGCCTCGGCGACCCGCTCGGGTCGTAGGGGCTAGCCTTCGTGCGTGGCCCGGCGCAGGAAGTACGCGCCGCTGATCGCGAAGAACACCGTGCACACGGCGCTGGTCGCGTACGAGAAGTAGCGAAAGAACTGCAGCTTCGAGACCGCGGCCTGGCCGATCGTCTTGTACAGCACGATCGCGACCGAGCCCGAGTACGCGACGGCGTCGCTGACGTAGATCAGGAACACCGCGGTCGCGACGATGCCGAGCGCGGCGATCGTGCGGTCGAACAGCACGCAGCCGTACGGCACGTAGCCGAGGTAGAGGCCGAGGCCGACCAGGATCATCCAGGTCAGCGGGCCGATCGCGCCGAGGTCGAACAGCAGGGTCGCGAGGCCGATCAGCGCGCTGCCAGCGATCATGATCGCGTAGGTCAGGCGCAGGCCGCGCCGGTTGTTCTTGACGAGGAACAGCAGGCCGAGCGCGATCATCACCGAGATCGCGATCGGGATCTCGGTCAGCGTGAACAGGCTCGATTGCTGGTCGGCGCCGAGGTCGGCCCAGATCTCGGCGGCGTAGTTGTCGCGGAAGTCGCGATACGAGGTCAGAAACAGATAGACGATCACGAGCAGCAGCAAGCCGGGCAGGAAGCGGCGCAGGAAGTCGCGGCGCTCGGGGCCCGACATCGGCTCGCGCTCGGTGCGCGCGGCGACGTCGGCGGCGCTCGGCGGCGGCACGAGGCTGAGGCCGTAGACCGCGGCGAGGAAGATCGGCAGGAAGGCCAGGCCGGTGAGCGCGGGCATCCACGCCTCGGCGACGCCGGCGCCGAGCAGCGACGAGCCGATCGACTTGACCGCGCCGCTCGCCACGACGTAGGCGCAGCTCAGGCCGGCGCCGAGGATCTCCGAGGTCCGCCGGCCCTCGAGGAAGCTGAACACCACACCCCACACCGTGCCGAGCGGCAGGCCGTTGAGGAACAGCGCGAAGACCTGGCCGCCCGGCGGCAGGACCGCGAACAGCACGAGGGCGAGCTCGGCCCAGACGATCAGCACGACCAGCGCCAGGGCGCGGCGCGCCGGCTGCATCTCGGAGTTGATCTTCACGCCGAGGAACTTCGACAGCGCGTAGCCGCACAGCTGGCTGATGATCAGCGCGCTCTTGAGGTCGAGCATGCCCACCGTCTGGCCGGCGAAGTGCGCGGCCGCGAACGGCTTGCGGAAGCTGTACATCGCGAAGTACGTGGTGAACGCCATCACGACGGCGTAGGTCGCGAACGGCCCGTTGCCGGTGCGCGCCAGCCAGCGCGTGACCCGAGAGGTGGACGGCGCCATCAGTACTGGCCGTACCGGCCGCGGACCGAGTCGAGCAGCTTGGCGGAGTCGAAGCCGACGCCGTCCTTGAACACGAGCTCGACGTTCTCGATGTCCGAGATCTTCGTCGAGGGGTCGCCCTGGATGACGACGAGGTCGGCGTTCTTGCCGACGGCGATGCTGCCGATCTGGGCCTGGCGGCCGAGGTAGGTCGCGCCGTTGAGGGTGGCGATCTGGATGGCCTCGACCGGCGAGAAGCCGGCCTCGACGAGGAGCTCGACCTCGCGCTGGTCGCCGAAGCCGGGCAGCACGCCGCCGCTGCCGGTCGGATCGGGGCCGGCGAGCAGGAGGCCGCCGGCGGCGACGAACGCGCGCTCGAGCGCCATGTTGCGCTCGAGCTGCGCGGCGGGGTCGCTGGCGTCGGTGGGCATCGACGCGGGGCGCTTGCGGGTGTGCAGATAGGCCTCGCGCGCCGGCGGCGACATCGCGTCGAGCAGCGCCTGGCGCAGCGGCGGGCGGCCGGGCACGCGGGCCTCGAACACCGGCAGGGTCGAGGTGATCGCGACCTTGCGCTTCACCAGCTTGGCGATCAGCGCGGTCGCCTCCGGGCCGCCCGGCGTCATCTGCATCAGCGTGGGCGTGCCGACGCTCGGCGGGCAGACGTCGGGCTGCTTGCCCGGATCGAGCTGCGTGTTCACGAAGAAGCCGTGCTCGAGGTTGTCGATGCCGAGGTCGGCCGCCTCGGGGTAGGTCACCGAGCACAGGTGGCCGGTGACCTTGATGTGGCGGCGGTGCGCGGCGTCGATCGCGGCCTTGAGCTCGGCGCGCGTGATGTACATGTACGCCTTGAACGACGTCACGCCGCGATCGGCCCAGTAGTTGACGAAGTCGCGCGCCTCGGCGGCGGAGGTCAGGTGGTGCAGCGGTACGAGCGGGCTGGCCGCGCCCTCGAGGTAGGGGCCGGTGACGTCGAGGTGCGGACCGATCAGGCGGCCGGCGTCGATCTCGCGCTTGAGGTTGAGATCGGTGTACGGCTCGACGCTGCCGGTGGTGCGCATCGTGGTGACGCCGGCGGCGAGGTAGAGCCGCGGCGACGAGAACATCATCTCGGGCACGACCAGCGGCGCCTCGGAGCGCCAGTGCTCGTCGAAGTTCGGGCGCGCGATGTAGAACAGGTGGTCGTGCATGCCGACCAGGCCGGGGATGACCGACGCGCCGCGCAGGTTCAGCACGGTGGTGTCGGTCGTGGCGGCGACGTCGGCGCCGTCGCTGATCGCGGTGATCTTGCCGTGCTCGAGGACGACGTTGCGATCGTCGACCGCGGCGCGGCCGGTGCCGTCGATCACGCGGACGTGCGCGAGGACGACGCGCGGTGTCTTGACGCGGATGTAGCTGTCGACGGTCTTGGCCTCGGGGCGCGCCGGCGGGGTGGCGGGCGCCGGTGGAGCGGCGGGCGGCGCGGGCTCGGGTGCGACGGGCGCGGGGTCGGCAGCGACGGGGGACACCGACGCCGGACGAGGCGGTGGTGGCGCGCCGCACGCGAGGCACACCGACAATCCCATGATCCACGCGGCGCGAGGCAGCATCGACATCGCGGCATCTTCACCCAGGCCGCGGCCGATTGCCCGGGCGCGGGGCGTCATGTCGCGAGCAGCGCCGCGCGGACACCGGCGGCGTCGTGATCGACGACGTAGGTCGCGGCGTTGCGGATCAGCGGCACGTCGGGGCCGAGTAGGCTGATCAACCACAGCCGCATGACGCCGCCGTGCGAGACCACCAGCGCGGGGCCACCCTCGGTCGCGGCGATCCGGGCCAGCGCGCCGGCGAGGCGTCGGGCCGCTGCGTCGCGCGGCTCGCCGCCCGGCGGGCTGCCGGTCTGCGCCAGCCAGGCCAGCCAGGCCTCGGGGTGCTGCGTCGCGCACTCGTCGCGCGTCAGGCCCTCGAACACGCCGAACTGGCGCTCGCGCAGCGACGGGTCGACCACCGGCGCGTCGAGCCCGAGCGCGGCCGCGACGATCTCGCCGGTCTCGCGGGCGCGCACCAGGTCGCTGGTCCACACCGCGGCGACGCCTGCGCCGCGCACCGCCTCGGCGAGCGCGCGCGCCTGCTCGCGACCGAGATCGTCGAGCGCGATGTCGGTGTGGCCCTGCAGCTTGCCGAGCGCGTTCCAGGGCGTCTGACCGTGGCGGGCGAGCAAGATCCGGCGCGTGCGGCTCATCGCCGCGCACTGTGGCGCCGCGCGCCGGCGATGGCCAGATCGCCAGGCAGCGTTCGCGACGGGCGCCGAGGATCGGTTGTCGGACCGGCGCGGGCTGGCTACAACTGGGCGTGCGCATCCTCGCTCCCGACGCGTTTCGCTCGCAGCCGTGGAAGAACGGCGGCGGCGTGACGCACGAGATTGTCCGCTGGCCGGACAGTGAGGACTACGAGGTCCGGATCAGCATCGCGGACGATCGCGTGGCCGGCCCGTTCTCGCGCTTCCCGGGCTATCGCCGGTGGTCGTTCCTCGCCGGCCCGGCGCCGATCGTGCTCGACGTCGACGGCGTGCGCCACGAGTTGGTCGCGCTCGGCGATCACCTCGAGGTCGGCGGCGACGCGGCGATCGCGTGCGAGCTGCCCGGCGGGCCGACGCGGCTGCTCAACTTCCTGGTGCGCGACGGCGTCGCGGCGCAGATCGGCCGGGGCGCGTGTCCGTCGCCGATCCGCTTCGCGTTCGCGCTCGCGGCGCAGCCCGGGTTCGCCGCCGGTCACGCCGCGGTGTTCGAGCCACCGGCGCACGCGAGCTTGACGCACCAGGCGGTCTGGCTGCGCTGATCGCGCATGGCTCAGCGCCGCGCGGCGGCGCGCCGGGCGAGCACCTCGTCGACCCGGCGATACACCGCGCCGCGCTCGGCGTGCTCGGCGAGCAGGCCGTGCTCGTCGGGGAACAGCTCGCGGCGCGCCAGCCGCGCGGCCGAGACCCGCGCGTAGAAGCCGGGGATCGGCTGAAACTCGCCGTCGTAATGCCTGTGCGAAGCGCGGCGGTGCTCGGCCATCGGGTAGTAGCCATCTCTGGTCGTGCCGTGGATGCCCAGGCCGTGCTCGCGCAGCACGGAAGCCGGCGCGGTGTAGCAGACGAAGCCGGCGCGCCGGCTCATGCGCTCGCGCGTCCACTTCGGATCGTTGCGCTCGTGGATCCACCAACGCCAGTGCCGCGTATCCTCGCGCCCGAGCGCGCCGGCCATGCCGAACGTGTGCCAGCGGATCGTCGTCGGCGCGCCCGGGGCGCGGCGCAGGCGGAGCTTGAGCGCGCGCAGCGCGTCGTCGTCGACCGCGGTCAGCCCATCGGGGATCAGCAGGATCGGATCCGCGCGATCGCCCTCGAACGGCGTGGTCACGATGTGGGGCGCGTCGATCAGCACCATCGTCCCGGGATGGCGCTGGAACGCGAGGCCCCAGAGCAGGCGCCCGAGCAGCACGGCGCCGTCGGGACCGGCGAGCAGGTGCCACGTGTCGTGGAAGTAGTTGGTGCTGAATCGCACGCCGCACTGCGGCCGCAAGGTCACGACGCGCAGCGTGCGGCCATGGATCTCGAACACCCGGAGGTGAAGCTTGAGCGCGGCAGTCAGGGTCATGATGGGCTCCGCTCGACGAGCCGGCCGGCGTCGTCGAGCTGATAGGCGCGCACGGCGCGGCCGCGCTCGAGCTGGTAGTGGACGTGGCGGCGGCGCGCTCGCCCGGCGGCCTGGCTCGCCTCGGCGCGCGCCTGCAACAAGGCGGCGAGCCTGCGCAGCGCCTGCTCGAGGTTGGCGTGCTGCGAGCGCGCGGCGGCGCTGCGCATCGCGATCCCGGTGGGCAGGTGATGCACGCGCACCGCCGACGAGACCTTGTTGACGTGCTGGCCGCCGGGGCCGCCGGCGCGGCACGCCGTGATGACCAGCGCGTCGCGCGGGATGGCCGCGACGTCGGCGGCCGAGTCGTCGACCACCGGGTGCAGGCTGATCGCGGCGAACCAGCGCTTGCGCGCCGCCCGGCCGCGCGCCGCCGAGCGCTGGATCAGCACGTGGGTGCCGAGCTCGTCGGTGAGCTGCGCCCGCACCTCGCCGCGCAGCCGGAGCGTGATCGATCGCGGCGAGCCGGCCTCGCCGCTCGAGACCACCTCGCAGACCTCGAGGCCGCGCTGCTCGGCGAGCTGCTCGAGGCGGATCGCGAGCTGGACGACGAACTGACGCGCTTCGGCCGGGCCCACGCCGGACGTGATCAGGAGCTCGAGGTCGGTCACAGCTTCACCGTCGCGATCGGCGTCAGCGCGGCGACGCGGCTGGCCTGGCCGTGCGCTTCGAGCGCGGCGATCACCGGCTCGATCGCCTTGTAGGCCTCCGGGTGCTCCTCGTACATCAGGATCTTGTCGTCGCAGATCAGCCGGCTGCCGAGGGCCGAGCGCGCGATCTCGCTGCGCCGGTACTTGTGCTTGAGCTTGTCGACGGCCTCGCTGCGCGTCATCCGTCGGCCGGCGCCGTGCGCCACCGAGCCGAGTCCGGGCTCGGCGCCGGTGCCCTTCATGATCCACGACGGCGCGCCGCGGCTGCCGAGCACGATGGTCAGCGCGCCGGCCGGGGCGGGCGCCGCGCCCTTGCGATGGACCCAGGCGTCCGCGCCGGCGACGCGCTCGCCGCGCACGTCGTTGTGCGAGACGTCGAACGCGCCGCGCAGCGTGTGGTCGCGCAGCGCGCCGAGCGCGGACAGCAGGCGATAGCCGAGCACCAGGCGGTTGGCGCGCGCGAACCGGCACGCGCCGGCGAGCTCGCCGAGGTAGCGATCGCGGTCGCCGGCGCGCAGGACCTGCATGCCCCAGGTCTCGGCGAGCGCCGCGCCCAGGCCGCGCGAGCCGGAGTGCGCGACCGCGACCACGGCGTCGCGCGCGAGGCCGAGCGCCGCGCCGGCCTCGTGGTCGAGCACTGGCCCGACCCGCGCGAGCTCGGCGAAGTGGTTGCCGCCGCCGATCGTGCCGAGCGCGCTGGCGAACCCGGCGCGATACGGCGCGGGGTCGCCGCTCGGACCGAGCGAGTCGAGGTTGGATTCGCGCGCGGCGAGCCAGCGCAGATCATCGGGGACGCCATCGAGCTCGGCGAGCGCGCGGATGCCCGACTGCCACACGGCGTCGAACAGCGCGTCGGGATCGACGTCATCGAGCACCGGCGCCTCGAACGCGGCGCGCAGCCGGCGCTCGAGCCGATCGGGCGAGGTCTTCGCGACGCTGGTGACCACGACGCGCGCGCCGCAGCCGGCGTCGCCGCCGACCAGGTGCGGGTGCACGACGTCGCGGCAGGCGACCACCGCGCCGATCGGAAAGCCGCGGCCGGGGTGCAGGTCCGGCATGCCCGCGGCATGGACGCAGCCCTCGAGCTGGGCGACGGCGGCGAGCTGGCGTGTCGCCTCGCTCTCCATCCAGACGTCGGGGCCGCTGATGAGGACTGGTTCGATCATGCTCGAGGGCCAGAGCGAGCCGTGTGCCAGCGCGCAAGTCATCGAGATCTGGACTAGGTGGTTCTTGATGAACCAGCTGAGGTGGTCGACGAAGAACCAGTGATGGTCTACGATGAACCATGCGGCGGACGCTCCTCACCTGGTCCGATCGCGGCATCGACGGGCCCGCTCCGGCGCACCAGGCCCGGCGCCCCGCCGCCGACCGCGGCCCGGTGCTGCGGCTGCTCGACGAGACGCCGCGGCGCGAGGCCTACCACCACGCGCTGGTGCTGACCGTGCCGGGTGGCCTGGCCCGCGCGCGCGCGCTCGCCGACGACATGCGCGCGCAGGTCGGCAGCGTCGAGGTCCGCAGCGTGGCGCTCGACGATCCGTCGGACTACGCGGCGCTGTTCGCGGCGCTGGGGCCGCTCGCCGCCGAGCTCGGCCGCGGCGATCCAGGCGCGCTCGACGTGCTGCTGTCGTCGGGCACGCCGCAGGCCCAGACCCTGTGGGTCATCCTGGTCCAGGCGCAGATGCTGCGCGCCCGCATGCTGCAGGTCATCCCGGCCGCGTTCGTGCCGCACCCGCACCCCCGCGCGATCCGCGAGGTCTCGCTCGACATCGACGGCTTCCCGGAGATCCGCGTGCTGCGCGAGGAGGTCAGCCGGCTGCGCGCCGAGGTCCGCGCGCGCGGCACGCGGCTGATCGTCGGCAGCGACGCGATGCGCGAGGTCATGGCCCGCGTCGTGCGGGTCGCGCACAGCGAGCTGCCGGTCCTGGTGCTCGGCGAGACCGGCGTGGGCAAGGAGCTCGTCGCGCGCGCGATCCATGACGGCAGCGCGCGCGCCGACGCGCCGTTCGTCGCCGAGAGCTGCGGCGCGATCGCCGACTCGATGCTCGCGAGCGAGCTGTTCGGCCACGAGGCCGCGGCGTTCACCGGCGCGTCGGGCCGCCACCACGGGCTGTTCGAGCAGGCCTCCGGCGGGACGATCTTCCTCGACGAGGTCGGCGAGCTGCCGCCGCAGGTCCAGACCATGCTGCTCCGCGTCCTGCAGGAGCGCACGGTGCGCCGGGTCGGCGGCGAGCAGGCGGTCCCGGTCGACGTCCGCGTCGTCGCCGCGACCCACCGCGACCTCGCGCAGATGGTGCGCGACGGCCGGTTCCGCGAAGATCTGTATTACCGGCTGCGCGGCGCGACGATCACCGTGCCGCCGCTGCGCGAGCGCACCGCCGATCTGCCGGCGATGATCGACGCCTTCCTGCGCGAGGCGACGATCCACGGCCGCGCCCGCAAGCTGCCGGTCAGCGCCGAGGCGATGCGCCTGCTCGCCGCGTACGCGTGGCCAGGCAACGTCCGCGAGCTGCGCAGCGAGGTCCACCGCTGGGCCGTGTTCTGCGACGACGGCGTCTCGGCCGACGACCTCGCGCCCGAGATCCGCGACGGCGCCGCGCCCCGCGCCGCGCGCCGCCCCGCGCCCCGGCCCGCGCGCGTCGTCACCCTCGCCGCGGCCGTGCGCGACGCCGAGCACGCCGCGATCACCGCCGCGCTCGCCGCCCACGACGGCAACCTCGCGCAGACCGCCCGCGCGCTCGGCATCGAGCGCAACACGCTCAAGCGCAAGCTCGCCGCGTTCGACGCCGGGGCGTGACCGCGCCTCCTCGCCGGGGTCCGCGCGGCGTGGCCTCAGCCGCCCGGGCGAAGCTCACGACAGCCAGTCGAGGCCGGAATCGGAGAGCCAGGCGGAATTGTCGTCGTCGGCGAGCAGGATCGACGTGAGATCGTCGAACGACAGCGTCGGGCCCTCTGCGTGGCGCTCGGCCAGCCACGCCGCGTACTCGTTGAACGCGCGGGTCTGCGTCGCGTATAGCGCCTGCACGACCATCGCGAGCGCGCCGGAGGCCGACGCGCCGGCCAGCACCAGGGACTCGATCGCCTTGCCGATCGTCATGGCCGGCGGGCTCAGCGTGCTGCCCTCCGACATCGGCCACTTGCGGTTGCTGGTGACGAGTTGATCGATCGTCACCAGCAGCGCGTTGGCGCCATCGCGCCGCGCGGGAGCCTGCGCCGTGAACTGGTTCGTGCCCTTGGCGCGCCGCTTCGCCCGCCGGGCGTGCGCCTCCATGCCACCCTGCGTCGGCGGCTCGGCCTCGGCGTTGTGGGTGGCCTCGTCCTCGTCCATCCCCATCTCCTGGTTGGGGGACCACGGCGCCGAGATCTCGGCCAGCGACGCGAGGTGGCGCTCGCGCTCGTCGAGCAGGCGACGGGCCACGTCGATCACCGCGGTGGCGGATTGCTTGGTCAGGATCAGATCCTGGAGCGCTTGCAGCCGGGCCTGGCCGAGGTGGCTCGCGAACTGCGTCGCCCTGGGCTCGGCGAAGAAGGTGCTGAACAGCGCGACCGTCGCGTCGTCGGTGCGCAGCGCGCGCCCGCGGACCTCGCGCTCGAACACGTCGAGCTCGGCCTGCAGCGCGTCGATCAGCGCGCGGGCGCCGTCGAGCGCGTCCGGCTGCAGCGCCTTGAGCTGCGGGATCAGCTGGTCCACCGCGGCGCGGGCGGCCGCCTCGATCGCCGACGGCTTGACCGCGGCGAGCGCGGCAAGCACGCCCTGCCGGAGCGGCGCGTTGTGCATGAACTGCGTGTGCAGGCCGACCTGCTTGAGGTGCGCGATCAGCGGCTGCATCACGACTGCTTGATGCTTCAAGGTCGCGCTGTCCTCGAGGAGCACGTCGTCGAAGTCGAGCGTGGTCTCGGCGCCGTCCGCCGCCAGTGTGTTGGCGCCCGCCGCCTGGTGCACCGCGCCCAGCGTGGCCAGGTTGGGTAGCTTCTTGCCGTACGCGATCGGCGCCACGCCGTACGCCGACGGCGGCCTGATCGGCAGCGTCTTCTGCGCGTACGTGCTCGGGATGTAGTCACCCGCCTGATCGAGCTGGGCCCAGGTGCAGACGAGCTCCGCCGGATATGGCACCAGGCCGTCCATCAGGTGCTTCACCTGCACGTCGTAGTAGACCCAGCGACCATGGATGTTGACCAGCTTCTTGATCACGCTCTCGACCGCGGACTCGTGCAGATCGTTCACGTCCGACGGGATCGGCGTCAGGTTGCGTTCTTCGTTGCCGGGCCCGCCCAGGTGGTGATTCAGCAGGTGGCCGGCCACGTAGCTCATCTTGTTGCCCGACGCGGTCTCGAGCGCGCGCCTGCGGGTCGTCCAGGTGTTGTTCCCGGTGGTCGGCTGATCGCCGATCTTGTGATCCGGCCCCAGCCGGTACGCCGTCATCCGCACGCCGTCGCCTTGCAGGGCCGGCGCGAAGTCGATCGTCGTGCGCAGCTCGGTGGCGCGCGCGCCGCGCATGCGATCGTGGGGCGTGGGGCTCGTGGCCTGGTTGACGGTGAGCGGGCCGAGATCCGCGGCGTCCGCCTTGCTGGTGTCTTGACCCTTCGAGTACGACGGCGGCATCACGGTGATCGTGTAGTCGCCGACCGACCCGGCGACCTCGCCGCCGTGCGGTGTCACCTGGGCCCAGCGCGCGTGGATCGACCGCGCGTAGTACACGCCGGCGTGCTGATCGAGTTGCTCCTGAACCGTCACCGCGTAGTTCAGGTACGTGCCGGCCTGGTGGATCAGCCTGTTCGCGACGCCGTGCAGGTACTGCAACGAGAGCGCGGCCGCCGGAGGCAACGCGACCACGTTGGCGAACGAGCTCTCGCCACCCAGGATCGCGGGCAACAGCGCGACGTTGTGATAGACGCCGATCCCCGGCTGCGCCTGGCGCATCGGCCCCACCACGTCGGCGGTGATCGCCGGCGCCTGCGGGAGTTTGCCGAGGTTGGTGGCGGTGACGCCGAGCCCGCCCGCCTGCCCCACGCCTCCATAACTGATCTTCGACACCGGCGCGCCGTTGAGCCGTGCGCCCGAGCCTTTCGAGTGGCCTTGATGGTCGAGCGCGGTCCGGTGCGGCATCCACGGATGTGCGGCGTTGGTGTCGATGTCGACCCACTTCGTGGGCATGCACTGCACGTCGGCCGACGCGCGATGGCCCGACGCGCCGGCGTCGGCATAGCGATCGAGCAGCGCCTCGCTCGACTTGTTCTGCACGACCAGCGCGGCCACCGCGTCGGCGTGCTGCTCGTAGGCATCGCCCGCCGCGCCGACGCCGCCCTTGAGGTGAACACCGCCGCGTTGCTGCACGATGTGCGCGGCCTCGTGCGCCACCGTGAACAGATCGGTGCCGCGGCCGAGCACGACGTGGTTCCCGGAGGCATACGCGTCGGCGCCGATCGCCCCGGCCGACGCGGCGGCATCGGCGCCGACGTGCGCCTGGATCGACGAGATATCGTGGCGCCCGAACGAGCGCTGGATCACGTCGGCGAACGGCAGCGCCGAGCTCGGCGTCGCGATGCCGCGCGCAGCCGAGGCATGGATCGCGGACTCGTCGCGTGCGCCGCCCGGCTCGCGCTCCGCGCGCCGTTGCACCGCGGGTGTGCTCGTGACGCCCGGGAACAGCGACGCCAGCGTCGGTCGTTCGGTGCCGGCGTCGACAGCGCGCAGCGCCGCGAGGTCACGTCTCGCGTGGCCGGGCCCCGCGCTCCGCGCCGACGATGCCTGCACGGGCTCGCTCAGCTGGCTGCTGAAGGTTTGCTTGCCGGGAGTCTTCGCGACGACCTCCATCTGGTCGGCGATCGAAGTGCCGCGATGCGACGCGCGTCGATCAAATCCCATGTCTGCGTGCCTCGTCCTGGTGTCTCGGATGCAACCTAGTTCGGGCCCGGGCGACTGACCATTACGGCGCATGACGCGCGATCGCGCGCACGGGCCTGCCCACGGCAGTTCGCAGCCCCGCCGCGCGCCGCGCCACTGGCAGCCCGACTAGCCGGTGCGCTGGCGAATGGAGTCGGCAGCCCTGGAAGCGAGCGCCGCCAGCGCGACGCAAGTAATTGATTGTTTGGGGCGCCGGCCTGGCCGAGTCCTTGCTCGTGTGACGAGCCAATGCGCGCTTCCTGGATTCCGCTTGTGAGCCTCCTGACCGCGACCGCGTGCTCTTCGGCCGAGCCCCAGCCCGAGCCGGAGCCGGAAGCGCCGCCGCCGGTCGTCGTCGAGCCCCCCACCACCGGTCAGCTCGACGCGTACCTCACCGGGCTGCCGTACCTGCCGCTCGCGCCGAGCGCGATCCAGGAAGGCACGGTGTCGGCCGACGAGCGCGAGGGCGACTACTCGTGCACCACGCAGAACCTCACCGAGACGCGGCAGTACGATCGCGTCGTCGCGTACGCCGCCAACTCCGACTCGCTGTACCCCGGCGCCATCGTCGGCGCGGACTCGGTGGTCAGCGGCCTGTTCACCCAGCTCGTCGTGCCGCGCGCGCCGGCGACGATCTCGGTCAGCCTCGAGAACCTCGGCGGCACCAAGCAGGCGACGATCGCGTCGCCCAGCCTGTCGTCGTACCGCGACGCGCTGTCGAGCATCCTCGACGCCGAGATCACCGGCTCGACGCCGGCCAACCTGTACTCGGAGATCGAGCAGGTCCACACCGAGAATCAGCTCAACATGGCGCTCGGCGTCCAGGCCAGCTGGGGCCTCGGCATCACCAGCCTCAAGTCGAGCTTCGACTTCGCGAACCAGAACATGCGGTCGCGCTACGTCGTGCGCTACACGCAGGCGTACTACACCGTCGATCTCGACACGCCGGCGTCGCCGAGCGAGTTGCTCGCGCGCGGCGTGCGCCTCGCAGAGGTGCAGGCCAAGATCGACGACACCCGGCCGCCGGTCTACGTGTCGTCGGTGACCTACGGCCGCATGGTGGTGTTCACCTACGAGTCGAAGTACTCGTCGGAGGAGATGGGGGCCGCGCTCGACTTCGCGTACGCGGGCGGCATCGACATCTCGGGCGACGTCTCGGTCCGGTACAAGGACATCATCACGCAGAGCAAGATCACCGCGTTCATCCTCGGCGGCGACGCCGGCACCGCGGTCCAGACGATCGACAGCTACGAGTCGCTGATCAACTTCATCAAGACCGGCGGCAACTACTCGCGGCAATCGCCCGGCGCGCCGATCGCCTACAAGCTGTCGTACCTCAAGGACAACTCGGCGGCGCGGATGTCGTTCACCACGGACTACGAGGTCAAGGACTGCGTCCGCGTCTCGCAGCAGGTCCGCGTCATGCTGCGCAGCATCGCGGTGGACAGCGCCGGTGGCGACCCCGGCGACAACCTCGAGATCTACGGCCAGATCTCCGCCGAGGGCACCAACGCCGCGACGCTGTTCAACAAGGACGGCGACAACTACGTGTCGATCCGCGAGGGCACGAGCTTTGGCAACGGCACGCCGATCGCCGAGTCGCTCATCAACGTCGCGCCGCACGCCGGTGCGGCGATCAAGCTGCACGTCAAGCTGTCCGAGTCCGACACGATCGGCGACGACAACCTTGGTGACGAGATCGTGATCAACCCGTTCGAGACCGGCTGGCGCAAGGACGTCACCGTGACGTTGACCGGCAGCGGGGCTCGGGTCCGCGTCGTGTTCGGCCTCGAGCCGATCTAGCCGCGGCGCGGCGCGATCTTTGTCACGCCACGCGATGCTGGGAAATCGCGGAGGCCTGTGCGACGTTACCTGACGGAGTGCGGATCGCGATGCACGACCCTCGGCGGCTGGGGCCTGCCCCCAGCCGTCAGCGCCCCGGAATGGGGGCGCGGTTCGATCGACGGCGCGACGCGCGAGCCCTGTGGATCGCGGCGGCCCTTGTCTGCGTCGGGCTCGTGGCGTGCTTCAATCCGCATCCGCCGCGTGGCGCGCCGTGTAACGACGACTCGCCGTGTCCGGTCAGCCAGCGCTGCATCGACCGGATCTGCGGTGGCGTGGAGCCGGGCACGCCGGACGCAGGTCCGGGAGAGGACGCGGCCGTGCCGCCGGGAGAGGCGTCGGTCCCGATCGTCGACCTCGATCGCGACACGGTCGACGACTCGCACGACAACTGCGTCGGCCTCGCGAACCCCGACCAGGGCAACGAAGACGGCGACGCGCTCGGCGACGCCTGCGATCCGTGCCCGATCGACACGTCGTCCGCTGATCCGGACAGCGACGGCGTGGCCGGCGCGTGCGATCCGCACCCGACGACGGCGGGCGACCGGATCGTCGCGTTCACCGGCTTTCACCGCGGCGTGCCGGCCGGCTGGGGCTTTATCGGCACCGCGACCCAGGACGGCGACAGCCTCTCGATGACGCCCGGCGCCATGCGCTACACGTCGGTCGTGCCCGAGATGGATCCGATCGGCAACGGGACGATCACCGCCGAGCTGACCGTCGACTCGGCGGCGGGCCCCGAGGGCGCGGCGATGGACATCTCGCTACCCTACGATCCCATCGACGACGGCATCTTCTGCGAGCTGGATGTGCCGGACACCACCAAGTCGACGGGCCATTACATCACGTTGTGGGATTCGCTCGAGGAGAACGCGGACGGCGGCGTCGAGCGCGCGGTCAACAACTTCGCGTGGGCGTTCGGCACTGCGTACCGCATGACGATGACGCGCACGCAGACCAACTATGTCTGCTCGGTCGGGCCGGCGGGCGGTGGCGGCACGCCGCAGCTCGCCAACGGCTCGTCGCCGAATACGCCGGTGGTGTCCAAGGCGACGGTCGCCTCCTATGGCGCCAACGCGCATGTGCAGTGGATGATGGTCGTGTCGTCGCCCTGATCGCGGTACAGCCCTGAATAGATCGCCCCGGTTCCGCGTTACGATCCGGACATGATCAGACGGAGCGTTGGATGGGGCGCGATCGCGATGGTCGCGGTGGTCGTGCTCGGGGCACCGGTGCCAGCGCTGGCGGAGCCGCCCGCGGTCACCCCGGCCCCGGCGGCCCCGGTCATCAAGGGCACGTTCGCGTTCGACGTGTTCAAGCCCAAGCGGGCGTGCGCCAAGGTCACCGGCGCGCTGCTGACCAAGCTCAAGGCGTACACCTGCGCGCCGTCGGAGACCGGGAGCGCGTCGGGCAAGCCGACGGTCGCGACCTGCAAGGCCGCGCGTGGTCAGAGCGAGTACATGCTGTTCGCCACGGCGGCCGACTGCACCGAGGAGCGCGAGACCCAGCTCGCCAACGGCGCCGACGGCTGACCCGATCGACGAATGGCTCAGTGCGCGCGGATGAAGTCGTCGTGGCCGCGCAGGAAGTTGACGATGTTGCGAGCGGCGCGCAGGCCCTGGCGCTCGACGGACTCGAACGTCCGGCTGCCGACGTGCGGCGTGACGATGATGTTGTCGATGCCGGCGAACACGTGGTCGGCCGGAGGCGGCTCGGTCTCGAGCACGTCGGTCGCGTAGCCGCCGAGCGCGCCGGACCGGCAGGCCTCGGCGACCGCGGCCTCGTCGACCAGGCCGCCGCGCGCGGTGTTGATCACCAGCGCGCCGCGCTTGAGCGTCGCGATCCGCGCCTGGTCGAGCCACTTGCGATTGCCGGCGCCGAGGTTCATGTGCAGCGAGATCACGTCCGCGTCGCGCGCCGCGTCCTCGAGGCTCGTGGCGCGGGTCACGCCATGGCGCTCGGCGAACGCCTCGTCCCACTGCGGGTCGAACGCGACGAGCTGCATGTCGAACGCCGCGGCGCGCCGGGCGACCTCCTTGCCGATCCGGCCGAAGCCGAGGAACGCGACGCGCTTGCCGGCGAGCTCGCTGCCGGTGGTGCGCTTCCACTGGCCCGCCTTGGTCGACCGCAGGTGCGACCAGAAGTGCTTGGACAGCGCGATCATGAGGCCGAGGGTGTGCTCGGCGACCGTGGTGTGGTTGACGCCGGGCGTGAACAGCACGGGCACCGCGCGCGCCTTGGCGTGCGCGCAGTCGATCGAGTCGAGGCCGATGCCGTACTTGGCGATCACGCGGAGCCGGGGCAGGGCGGCGTCGATCACGCGCGCGGTGATCGCGTCGTCGCCGTTGAGGATACCGTCGAAGCCGTCGCCGGCGATCAGCTCGAGCAGCTGGGCCTCGCCGAGCGGGCCGCGGGCGCGCACGATCTCGAAGCCGCTGTCGCGCAGCACGTCGTGGTGCGCGCCGGGGGTGTCCTGAAAGCTCGTCGTGGTCACGAGGATACGCATGTCGCGCCGACCATAGCGCGCCGCGGGCGATCCGGTGCGGCGCCGCGCAGATCGCCTGGCTGCGCCGGGCTCAGCGCTGGCGCCGTGGGTGGATCACGCCGTGGTAGTGGCTGTCGCCGTGGCCGGTCGCCGGATCGAGCTTGCCGGACAGGATGAGCACGCCGCGCGCGCCGGCGAAGTCGTCGGTGCCGGAGGTCACGGTGTAGATGTCGATGTAGTCGCCGGTGTCGAGGTTCCACAGCCCGGTGTCCTGGCCGATCAGATCACCGCGCGGAGTCGACAGCACCAGGTCGCCGTGGAACCTGCTGAGGTTCGCGCCAGGGATGCCGAGGTCCTCGAGCCAGATCAGCGTGAAGCTCGAGACGCCGTCGAGCGAGCCGTCCCACTCGCTCTCCGTGCACAGCGAGCTGCATGGCACCACCTCGGTGACGAGGCTGCCGGCGACGACCTGTTCACGATGGCCCCCGGCGACCGCCGGCGACGCCCAGCCTCCCACGCATGCAGCGACGAACGCGAACGCGAGCGCGTGCTTCATGTTGTCCTCCTCCATATTCAGCATGCAGTGCAGAGTGCTAATCTGCAATATGAAAAATCTTAGACTGTAGTCCGTGACGCCACGAGACAAGGAATCTGCAACTCGTCGTACGGTCTGCCGCGGGCCGCCGGCGCGATTTCCACCCGGCCTGCAAATCGCTCACGCGCAGCGCCCGCGCCGCCGAGGTTGTGCAGGGTTGGGCCACGCGACCGGCGCCGACCGCGTGCGTCAGCGCGGCGGCTCGCCGGGACGATCGATGCGGTGTCGCGATCGCAGTGCGCGGGCCACGCAGAGCGCCGCACCTACCGCACACGCCGTCGCACGGCGGCGATCAGCTGCGGTGCGACAACACAGCGACGGAGACGCGATGTCCCGCGCGACAAGTCGTTGCGTGACTCGGTTCGCCATCGCGCATTCACAGGCACGTGATGACAGCGCGAAGTCCCGAGCGTCGCGCGCGTGGCTGCTACGACTGGTGTGCATGAGCTTGGTGTGGCGTCCCATGTTCGGCGGTGAAGAGGCCGCGCGGATCCTCGCGATCGTCGGCGAGATCGCCGACGCCACCGCCGGCGGTCCGTTCGCGTTGCCCGAGAACGTCCCGCCCGAGCTCGCCCCGATCTGGCAGCACGGCCTCGACGGGCTCGCCGGTCAGAGCCTGTTGCAGGCGTACCTGGCGCTGCACGGCGAGAGCGCGGCGCGCGCGGCCACGGCGATCGAGCTGCTCGACCGCGCGACCGACGCCGCGGGCGCCCTCGCGCTACCGCCCAGCCTGTACTTCGGGTTCTGCGGGATCAGCTGGGTCGCGGCGCACCTGAGCGGCCGGCTGTTCGAGGAGACCCAGGACAACGGTCGCGAGGTCGACGAGACCCTGCTCGCCGCGCTGGACAACTCGGCGTGGAACGCCAGGTACGAGCTGCTCGACGGCGTCGTGGGGATCGGCGTCTACGGGCTCGAGCGGCTGCCGCGGCCCTCGGCGGTGCGCCTGGTCGAGGCCGTGGTCGAGCGGCTCGACGCGCTCGCCGAGCGCAGCCCCGCCGGCGCGGCGTTCTTCACGCCCGTCGAGCACCTCGATCCGGCATACCGCGAGGCCTCGCCGCACGGCTTGTACAACCTCGGCATGGCGCAAGGCGTCGCCGGCGTCATCGCGTTTCTCGGCTCGGCGTGCCGCGCCGCGGTCGGGGTCGAGCGCGCGCGTCCGCTGCTGGCGGAGACCATCGCGTGGCTGATGGCGCGCGAGCGCGCGCGAGACGACGACCGTCGCTTCAGCAATACCTACACGCCGGGCGAGGCCAGCGAGATCAGCCGGCTCGGCTGGTGCCACGGTGACCTCGCGGTCGCCACGGCGCTCCTCGTGGCGGCGCGCGGCGCGGCCGAGCCGGCGTGGGAGACGCACGCGCGCCGGGTGGCGCGGTCCGCCGCCACGCGCCCCGTCGACAACATCCCCGACGCCGGGCTGTGCCACGGCGCCGCCGGCGTCGGTCACCTGTTCAACCGCCTGTCTCAGGAGACCGGCGAGCCCGTGCTCGGCGAGGCCGCCCGGCGCTGGCTGAGCCAGGCCGTGGCGATGCGCGAGCCGACGCTGGGGATCGGCGGATACCGGATGTCTCAGCGAGGCGCGCAGTACGACAGTCCCGGCTTCCGGGTCGGATCGAGCGGGATCGCGCTGGCGCTGCTCGCCAGCGTGTCCTCGGTCGCGCCCGACTGGGATCGCCTCCTGATGGCCTCGTGAACCCAGGCAGTACGGGGCCGCGTCGCGGTCTCGATGACACCAGCAAGGAGCCAGCGATGAAGAAGATGATGACGAGGGACAGGAAGTTCGGGCTATCGAGCGAGACGATCCGGGAGCTCACGACTCCGGAGGACAAGGGCGCGCTGCGCCTGGTCGCCGGCGGCAGCTGCAACTTGACGCCGTCGACGCACGGCGGCGTCCACTGCCTCGAAGGGAAGTAGCTCGCCGACCGCGCGACCGTCTCGCGGCATGGCGCCGTGACCGCGGACCCGTCGCGCGGCTACCGCACGCACTGTCCCCAGATGCCCTTCCAGGCGGAGGCTTCCCAGCCCCAGGCCGTCCCCGACCGATAGGTCAGGACGCCATCGGTGGTGCTCGCGGTCGAGAACATGCCGCCAAGCCCGGTGAGCCCGCACACCACGTCGTGCGCGGTGTCGCCGGTCACGAGCGTGCCGTTGACCGGGTTCGGCGTGCCGTTGCCGTACGCCAGGCCCGCCAGCAAGCTCGAGGTGCCGAAGCACTCCATCGCGATCGTGACATTGGCACCCGACGGGAACGTGCCGAGAACGCCATAGTCGAACGGCCCCGGTTGCTGGTTCGCGATGAAGAAGCTGGTGTCGAACGCCAGGAACGCCGACGTGTTGTTCGCGGTGACCTCCGACAGGAAGCATCGGCTGCTCGCGGTGCCGTGAAAGATCGGATTGTTCTGGGACTGGCTGGACCACGTCACCAGCGTCGGCGAGCTCCCGCTGCGCAGGTTGATGCACGCCGTCCCGACCTTGAGGTTGTTGTGGTTCGGACTGACGATGTCGAGGAACCAGACCGAGCCGAAGCCCTTGTGGATGCGCGCGCTGCCGCCGTGGGCGAGATCGCCGTCGATCTCGGTGATGAAGCAGACGCTCGCGCCGGCTCCCGAGATCGTCAGGTTGGTGCACGCGCCCGATGCACAGGTGTGGCTGGTGACATTTGGCGTCGTGACCGCCTGCTCGGTATCACCAAGCTCGGGCGAATCCTCGATATCCACGCAACCGAGCAACGCGAACGATGACGCCACAACGAACGAGCAAGCAGCTTTCATGGGGACCTCCGACCCGATAGAGCCAGCGCGCGCGAGATGTGACAGAGATTCTGCGATTCCGCCGATCCCGGGACGCGCGGTAGCCCGTCAGGCCGTCAGGCGATCACGTCGTGGTGAGTCGACAGCGTAATCTCGATCTCGCTGTCGATCAGGCGCAGGATGCTCGACACGTCGGCGCGCCCGACGCCGAGCTGGCGCATCATCTCGGCGCGCGTCGCCTTGATCAGGCGCTCGCGGGCGGCGGCGACCCAGCGCGAGATCGTCCCGGCGTGGACGGCGTGCAGGGCGCCGAGCTCCTCGACGGTGAGGTGGTGGCGAAACCGCTGCTTGAGCAGCAGCCGGTCGTCGGCAGGCAGGCTGGCGAGGGCGGCGGCGAACGCGCGGCGAAACACCTCGCCGTAGGTCTTCTTCATGTACTCCAGCTCGAGGTCGCCGGCGATCGGGGCATGCTTTGCCTCGTCGAGCGGGTCATTTCGCTCGGGGTGCTGGACCAGGCGCAGGCCGGTGCGCGCCGCGACCGAGCGCAGCCAGCCGCGGAGCTGGCCGCGGCCGCCGTAGTTGAGGATGCGCGGCGGCGCGTCGGGGCGCGCGGTCAGCAGCTCCTCGCGCAGGATCTGCAGCGCCTCGTCGATCGCGCTGGGCGCGAGGCCCATGCGCGCCAGCGTCGGCCGCAGCTCGACGAGGTAGTCGCGCTCGAGGATCGCCAGCGCCGCGGGGTCGCCGCCGGCGCAGGCCAGGCTGAGGTAGACGTCGCCGACGTGGAGCTGGGCGAGCGCCGCGGCCGGCGCGGGCTCGTCGCGCACCAGCCCGGCGAGGTGCGCGCCGAACGCGGCGTCGGCGATCGCGAGCGCGGGCCAGGCGGCGTGGCCCGCGGCGAACACTGCCTCGAGCGTGGCGTCGAGCTCGGGCTCGAGCGGCCGATCCGCGAGCTGCGCACGAAATGCCACGGCGAACGCCCCCATCACCCGCGCAGTATAGCCGGCCCCGGCGCTCCCGCGGCGCGCGCGGCCTACGTCGACGCAGCTCCTGCCAGCAATCGGCTCAGCGCCGGGGCGCCGCGAGCCGGCGGTGCGCTTCGTCGGTCCACGGGTCGTGCTGGGCGGCGGGGGCGTGATCGATCAGCGCCTGGTAGGCCGCGGCGGCCGGCGCGTGCGCTAGGTCGAGGCTGCGCGCGAGGCCGAGCTCGGCCTCGACGACGTAGGACAGCGACGGCGTGAGGAACACGGCGGCCTCGCCGCGGTGCGCCACGCACCACGTGTACTCGCGGATCGCGTCGGGCGCGGCGCCGGCGGCGAGGTACGCGCGCCCGAGCCGCTCGTGGCTCAGCCACAGCGAGCCGAGCTGGATCGCGTCGCGGTACGCGGCGATCGCGTCCGCCGGGCGGCGCTGGGCGCGGGCGAAGTCACCGGCCAGCAGCTTGCCGTAGAGCCGCCAGTCGGCGACGGCGTGGTGCGTCCACGCCTCGACCTTGGCCGCGATGCCCGCCGCGCCGCCGGCCTCGAGCGCGACGCTGGCGGCCATGTACTCGAGCCGGACCGCGTCGCTGCCCATCGCCGCGGTCGCCGCCTGCAGCGCGCCCGGCCGGTCGCCGCGCCGCAACCGGATCCGCGCCAGCGCGATGAGCTGGCTCGCGACCGTGACCGGCTCGCGGCGGGCCAGCGCCGGATCGACGTGGCGCCGCAGCAAGCCCTCGGCGTCGTCGAGCCGGCCGGCGTAGATCGCGAGGTCGGCGCGCGCCAGGTCGGCGAAGATCGGCTCGAGCGCGGCGAGCCGGTCGTGGGTCGCGCGCGCGTCGCCGGCGCGGCCGAGCAGCGCCTGGGACATGGCGGTGAACGCGAACGCGAAGCCCGACGGGCGCTCGACCTCGGCGAGCATCGCGGCGCCGTCGCGGGCCGCGTCCTCGAGCCGCGTGTTGCCGAGCTCGGCCAGCACGTGGTTGGCGCGGTTCACCGACAGCGCGGGGTGATCCTTGACCGCGCGGCGCGCGAGCTCGAGCGCGAGCGGCCAGGCGCCGGCGTCGAGCGCGGTCGCG
>Ga0307513_10003242_pt1 | contig 22176 bp, 22 predicted proteins | sample 15_EM_MG_FD_202174 | JGI IMG/M metagenome (GOLD analysis project Ga0307513, IMG submission 202174) | Populus trichocarpa ectomycorrhiza microbial communities from riparian zone in the Pacific Northwest, United States - 15_EM | ecosystem: Host-associated > Plants > Roots > Unclassified | place... | reverse complement strand
TTTATTCTGCTTCACTTGGTCTACATTTGTACGGTTTTTTTATATTATTTGAACCCCTGTAGGGTGGGTTATGTTCGATTGCAAACCCCTCTAAATGAGGTTGACACTTATACGTTCTTGCACTATACGGGCGTGTGCCTTGATCTTCAAGCGTAATGTCCATCTAGGCCTGAGGTGTGGAGTTATTTAAGACTCCCTCGTGGCTTAACGTAATCGGATTAGGAGCAGCGTTAGTGCGTAAGGAAAATTCCCCGCATTCTAACTTGACTATTCGAAACGCCGCCAAAATCTAGGGGTTGGGCCCCGACTCATGTGGAATGTCTTAGGGTTACTGCCAATTGCCTACCGGTAGGCTATGAATCTGACGACCGCAAAGTGATATTAGGGCCATTGATTTCAGGGGTGGGAAGGAAAGTTTTTTCGAGCGCACCTTTGCACACAAAAAAGGAGTTACACACATCAAAGTCCTTCGACTCTCAAAAGCTTGTGTAACTGCTTTTCAACCCCGGGGTGAATGCCGCATATAACCCATGCCGTAAGAACTGGAGTAAGTGAGAATGACGCTGGGAAGTGCAGGATTTCCCCCTTTGGATTAGGTGAGAAAAGTGGTCAAAAGATCCTCTTTTAACCCTTGGTTGTGATATCATACTATAGATAAAATAAGGAATACGGCAGACCCTACCCCTACTAGGATAGGGGACTCCAACGTCCTAGAGAGATTCTTAGTTTTTACGTTTATGGGGATGTACCATTGTAGCTTTGTGCATGCGGTACGTACAGAGGGAGGGGGGTCTGCATAATTCTCTCCTTGCTGGATATAGCAAAGTAAACGCCATCCGGTATCGTGGACTAATCTTTTGGGGAGAGTGATTCCATACCCCCATCCTCTTTCCCAACCAGTACAGGGTGATGAGGCTCCACCCTCTCCAAAGTTTTCACCCAAAGTCATTCCTTTTTCCTCTCGCTCCACTCTCACTTGACTTGACCCCTGGGAATTCCGAGTCTGCCCTTGCTTCGTATCCGTCAGTCACTGGGAATTACACGTCCCAGGCATATCGAACCCGAACATTTGAGTCCGAATTTAGTACGGGGTCACAGATGTGCGCAGACAATCCGCCATACAAATTTTTACCCCCTGTGGTCGGGTTCAATATGCTTGGGACATGTACCTTCTCCAGAAGTTCGGTCACTAGTAGCGGGGAAAAGGAACTCATGGGCTTCTCTTTCCCCTGTGCCGATTGCGTCGTCCGTCGATTGCATTGAATCTTTGCATGACGGCAATCGTCTCCACGGGTATCGCCATCCAGTGTGGACATTTGTGCCCTAACATCCCCTTTTAGGGCTGATCTCTTCGGCAAGTCCCTCAAATAGGAGGGAAGATTCTTTGACCGATTGTCCGAGGGGTGGAATCTATGATATTATAATCTCTCTTAGAGAGTAAGTAGGATATCGGTAGAGATGCGAAGAGAGAAGACACTAGCCAGCGGCCAGCGGGTACGGGAAAGTATAGCCATTGCAGCTTTAATCTTGTTTCATTGTTTTTTTTGCTCACCATCTGGAACCCCAGCCACAGAAGATACTTGTAGGTGGTAGATCAAAGCGCCAGGCTTCTCTTGCCCCACTTCCCCGCCTCTCATGTCATGCCATATCAGCCTTCCTGGTCATCCCCCCTTTATCTCAAGTGGCCACCGCCTGACCAGGATCTTTACAATATTGGTGAGGTGCATTATCTGCTTATCTATCGCATCTCTGTACTACCAGTACCAGTGCTCCATCCGAACCATCTCCTTGCATAAATCTATCAGGTTTCAATTATTGTCTCTTCCTCACAGCCGAAGGAGCCAGGTTCAAGCTCTTACTGTACAATAACCCAATCCCTCCGAAGCATGAGAGGTAAATCTTTATGACTTCCCTTTCCTTCCTTCCGTCCCAGATTATCCATAGATGGGACTTCACATCCTCCAATACAGAAGAATCCTCGGATGAGGCTCATACGGGAAACTGGGGTGGGGGCCTAGGTTCTTGGGGCCGCGAACAAGGAGATTCCTGGAATTTTTGGGCTCAATGGTGGGGGTGAGGAGAATAGCGTATCGAGGCAGGGTCGAGCAGTATATAGTCAAGATTCTCCAGGGCGCCTCGATGAATTATTCATCTTACAGGTTAGCTTGTGTGATTGGCCATGCTCAGTTGGCAGTCAAAGCGGCGCCCCAGGACAGAAGCACAGCTTCGTCTCAGATGCCACCAAACGCAGGGCTGCTAGTGGCTTATACATCAGTTCTTGGATGCGCATACTGCAGGATATTAACTTGGTTGGTGTCTTGACACAGGCAACACTGGAGCAGTTGGATGGATACTAGTACGAGTTCTGTAAGGCACTTGTGTCTTCTAGTTCTTAACGATGACAAGGTCTGATATTTGTTGGAGGCCCTTACCATCGGGTGCTTCAGTCGGCACAAGGACGAGAGAGTATAGATCTTGAGACTCATGAAAAGCTTGAACACCTACTTGTCATAGTATTGAGCCACACAAAGAACAAATAACCTCCCCGACTAGCACCTCAAATACCGTAATTTCGATCTGCGTCGCATCCATTTCTTGCATCTACTATTATTCCTAGCTGCAAATACCTACCGGACACCAGCATCCCGAATGTCGAGGAGTGGGGCGCAGGCCATTTGCCGGTACCATAGGGACCAATCGGCCATGTTACTTACCTATTGAGACTTATTCAGGTGAGGGAAAGTTAAATTATCATAGAACAGCAATACCGTAAAAACCCGCTGTATCCACTATCGGGGATCGGGATCTTGGCTTTCGCAATTCAAAACAAAATACCCGGTGGAGGAATAGCGCTTTCCACACAAAGCATAGCTTGGGGAGGCGGAGCTTGCTGGATCTCATTAACTGGTATTCGTTATTTTGTTAACCTGCCGTGCTAGGTCTATTGTGGTTTGGTGCTGTAGTACAGTTGAGATCTTCGATAGTGGATACAGCGGGTTTTTACGGTATTGTTTCCATGCCGCACGTTTTTATCCTTGCCTGCGCGAAGTGGGAGCCCTGCTATTGGGTGCGGGCACCTATATTATCATAAATGATGGTCTAGCGATAGGATACACAGAGGAGCAAACAGCCATTCTAAAAACGCAATATTGTACCGGGTTCCGATACGCTACCGTACTATCTAAACACAATCATTTCGATAAGAGGGCCTCGTGTGCCGCTAGTCTTTCTTATTGCAGGGTTTCATTGATCCGTTCGTTTATCTCCTGTATTGTTAGTACGGTATAGTACGGTACTCGTACAGTAATCATTGCACAAAGCGTCATTTGCCGTTGCTACCAGTGTCGTAGCCACAGTATTATTTGACAGCCACGGCAGCAGGGAGCTCCCCTTGTAATACCATGCCTTAGAATCTGGCCTAATAGAGACCGTTGCGAAGTGGGAAGGTGAGTAAAATTGGTGTTGGACTATCCCCTGGAAGGATGAGACATGCAGATTCCCGACCTGCCGTTAAAGGTGGGCAGAATGCTTCTTCAGGGTAACACTCACCAATCCTCCAATTACGTCGAGTTGAGATTGAATTCTGCTGATTAATAACGGTATTGGCAGTGGATGTAGATACTAGATTTGGAAGGCGAGAATCTGCGTGCCTCATCCGTCCATGGGATAGTCTTGCGGGTCACCACGTTGGCAACTCCAATGTCCTGGGTGGGGTTCAATTGTTCAATTCGATGTATTATTGATTGCACCTAGCCGGCGTCCGTTAGCGTAATATAGCGAATTCAATTACTCCAGTATTCGAATTCTCGTGGTATGATACAAGGGTTGGGAACAATTAACCGGAACAAGCAGGGGATATATTTGGCTGGTTAACCTTAAATAACTGTTTCATAATTTCTTGCCGGACCTTGATACCCTAGCGGAAAAACCCTCAGAAAACGTTTTCTGCAGGGATGGCTGGTGCCTGGTCTTGGTAGATAGGGGGGGGCTCTACGGAGGTACAAGTACCAGGCATAAAGATTTCGCACACACCAAAGTGGCTGACCAGCAAAAAATTATTAGAAACTGGTGAGGTCACAAAGTGGTGTGTGCGAAAACATCATGCCTGGTACTTGTACAGCTCCTAAGTATTGTATGTTCCACAGGAGGTAGGGGCAGCAAACCTCGCTTGTGGAACATACAAAACTTAGGCGCTGTACCTCCGTACTTGTCCCAGGCAAGAAGTACCCGAAAATTTAGGAGGAAAACAGGGATAATTCAGGGATAATTCAGGGATAGAGCAAGGGGATTTTGTATGGCCGACCGTCTGTGCACATCAGTGCGCCCATACAAAAAAGGTCAAAGTCCAATTTTCGGGTACTTCTTGCCAGGGACGAGTATGTAAGTTACGATCTTTCACCCGATGGCATGAGCCTTTAGATCCCAGTATTACAGTAGTACAAATGTCGCCCTTTAGGAATGTAGTGCTTATTGTTGGAAGCCTTCCACCGGCCTGATTTGTGTTTCTGTGGGTGAATTGAGTATACAAACTATCACTGTATGATACAAGTCTGGAGATACTTTGCGACTATGCCCTCAACATATACCTCGTGCCAAAGGAGTATAGTAGAACTGCTTGCCGAAGTGATTCAGGAGGGAATCGACGGGTTAAAGATGTTTTTCTTTCTTCTCCTTTCCTTCCGATCTTTCCTCAGGACCTGGCCCTCTGCCGATTGTGGCCCACGGAATGTGCTACAAGTAGAGGCCTTAAGAAATCGTGCTAACGATTACCCGGCCGCCCACCCCCCCAGAACCCCATTCCAAAGTTTTCTGCCCCATCATCTTCATCCTCGCCTATTCCCACCCTATCTCTTTCTCTTTTCCACTGCTCCTGCGGCAAATACTTTAGTGCCAGCACCAGTCATGCCCGGACCCGAACACCCACAGACTATAGATTGGACGGCTCGCACGGGATACAGCCGCTGTGATCAAGACAAAGGAAGATCTTCAGGGCCAGTGTCAGATTGGGCCCGCTTCTTCCGGCTCCCGGGGGTTGGATTGTTGGGAGCGAAAGCTTGTGAATGTTTTCTTGCTCTACAGTCTCACAAACCCCTGTTTGAGTTCGCCCATCCGCTCTGGCGATTTTCGTGCTCCACCCGCGTGTTACAACTGGCGCATAGCAGTCTTGCCATGGAAAGGTAGCTCCCTGATGGTCATTTACTCAAGAAGTGCCTTCAGATCTTGTGAGCGCCATGCGCAAGTGGGTGGAAGATTTCCTAGGTTGAATTCTTGCGAGGAGGGCATATGCTCGATGATCGGATTTGATGCCCCAGGACACTGGCTTACCCGTCGAATTCAACATTCTTATTTTATCCTAGTAATACCAACCCGGTGTTCGCTAGGATGAGTCTCAGGGCGGCTGGTATTCCGAATGTGTATGATGCTAGGGGTGTCTGTTTCCTGTTGGTAGCTATGATGTTGGGATATGACTTCAGGGGTCGAAAAGTTGTGACTTCAGGGCTTGGTAGCAGAGGAGTCAAGAAGATAGTGTGATAACGCCATTCCCTATCAAAAAAGATGCGGTTATCTGGAACAGCCCTCAACCGCTCAAAAAAGAACCAAAATTCAAGACAATGTGTATGCGACTTCAATTGCTCCTGGGAATTGCCTACATAAACCGAGGAAATCTCTTGCAAAATGGGTCCCCATCCATAACTGCCGGAAATCGGGATCTCCTCCCAACAACATACCCTAACTGCTATTTTTGGTATGGCATGAAGTGTTCTTTCGGAGTCTCTACTCTGCTTGAGATAACTAAGGAAGCAGAAACCATATCGATATTCCCAGACCGCGGGGTAAGAAGCAATAGGACCAATGTATAAGATAAAATTATTTTCACCCTAAAGCTAAACTTACGCCTAGTATCACCAATATGCTAAAGCCTCCAGCTTTGGCATATAACCCGCCCTTGTCCCACTATCTTCTTATTCACTCGTGCAGTAGATGCTACGACTTGACAGTTCGGTTATCGTAATATCATGAATTTATTATTATTATTTGCAGAAACGTCACGCTTACTGTATAATAATTCCCACCATGCTAGCCTAAGCCCGAGCTCATCCACTATTATACCATTATTATTTCCTAACCCACCGCCCACCTGCCGCCCACCCGCAAGTCGCAGGAAGTGTGCGGAAACTCCCTCCCTCCCTTAATCTCAGCACCGCACCTCCGCTGACAAAAATCCCCCGACCGACCGGCTTTTGTTTGCTCTCTTGTATGTGTGTGTACCCACTCTTATCCTGCACTCTACGTGCCGCTGGGGAATTACGGTGTGTTTCTTTCTTTCTTTCTTTCTTTCTTTTTGATTGATTAGGTGGTGGGTGGATGGTCTGATATGGCGGGATAGAGAGGCGCGGGACATATTGTGTCACTCGGCTTTCTTGTGCTAGGGCGGGATTGGTCGGAGGGGGAGGGGAGGGGCTGTTAGAGACATTTGCTCGTGGTGGCGGTGGCGGTGGCCTGCATGAGCTTTTCCCAATTGGAGTTTGTCCCGAGTTTTTGTGGCTTTTATGGTAGTTGTGGGATTTCGTTGTTTGGTTTTTAGGTTATTTAGGTTGTATTGGTGTAAAGAATGCGGGGTGGGTGGCCTGGCCAATGTGCTCGAGAAGGTGCTCGAGTGATTTATTCGGGGGAGGGCGGGCGGAAAGGTATCTGCGCGCGGTACCATGTTGGTGATAAATAGTACTTGCAGAGACAGTTATTGTCATCATGATTTCTCACTCAGCGGGGGCTGCCGTGATAGCCTATAGCAAACATGACATGACTTCTTGGTGTCTCGTGGAACATCGGAATGCGATGCCCACCACCTCTGGTTGTGCACCTGCTCCGCCTACTCCTCATACATACAGATTCCCCGTCTCCCCTAAATACCTTACCGCGGTTCAAAATGTCCACCCAACCCTCCACCGCTTCTCCGAAACCCGAGATTGACCGAGCCCATGTGGCTCTCGTAACCCTCACTCACCCCTCCATTCTCACCTCCAATCAACAAACTAACCCTTTAGGCCCTAACAATCCTATCAACAAAACCACCCTCTCTCTCCATAAAGGGCTACTTGCACCTCCTCCGCACGCACACAGCCCCCTCATCCCGCCGGCACCTCGACACCTCCGCCTTCTGGCATGACCAAGCCACAAAGCACGCAGCGCAAGTGGAATACCTGCAAACAAAGCTCCGCGAAGCCGAGTCCTCACTTTCCTCCGCCCCTTCCTCATCTCATGCACCCGCAGAGCGGGACTGGGAGGCTTTCCGTGATGAGGCAGGGGAAGGGGAGGGGGTGCTTGAGCTTGTCTCCGCGTTAAGGATATTAAAGAGTGCGATTAGGCCCGGTGAGATAGCGGGCGCGGTGGGGACTGTTGGTGGGGCGTTGAGGGGTGTGGTGTCGTCGCTTGCGAAGGGGAGGAAGAAGGAGGACGTTCCTCCCTCGCGCCGCAGACGTGATGGGCGTGGGGGAGAAGTGCGGAAGGGGAAGGGGAATAAAAGTGGGGGTGAGTGTGGGAAACGGGATGCTAACGATGTTATATCGGCGGTTGAGTCTACGCTCGAGAAAGTAGTATCCGCACTGCGGGTGGTGGGGGATGGGCTGGACCAGGATGAAGGGGAGGAAAGTGGCGGTGGAAAGGAATATACTACAACTGCGGCATGCACCGTGATAGAGACATTGACAGGGTTGGTTAATTCAATTTATACCAACTCCCAAGCACTTTCCTCCGCTGCTTTCCCCGCAGGATCGTTTGGGGAAGACGTGATGGAGGCCAAAGACCTACGTTTGGGCATCTGCAACGCAGTTATCCAAACTTTATCCTCTCTCGACCCTGGAGTACCTGCAGAAGCGGGTGTGATAGAAGGCGTGATGTGCCACCTTCTTGAAGGCGCTGGGAGGGCTCTCCTCTCTAACGGACGTGAAGGCACAGCAATGAAGGAAGCTAGTTGGTACCTTATCAAGATACTCAAGGAGATTCTGCCCTTGTATGATAGCCTAATAGAGAGCGGGCTGGGCAAGAGGAAAAGAGATGAATTGAGAGGGGTTTTCATGAGTGGGGTGTGTGGGGCCGGGCTGGCAAGACAGGGAGAGGGGGCAGAGCAGAGCGAGGATTACATGGAAGAGGTTCTGGCTTCACCATTTACCAGAGCCATTTGGGGATTGATGGGGTGGAGTGTGTTTTCGGCGGGGGGCTTTATAGTAGATAATTATACGTAGCCTATTGTTTTGTTTTTTTGATATATAAATAAGAACACTGGGCAGAACGGGGTTTTCACTCTGCGGGGAATGGTCTGGAGTATTGAAGCTTGATGTTTCATTACCTCAGTAATAAATGAGTGGCATCACAATCATTATTAATCACTCGCTAAGTTCACATAGGAAATAGAAGCGGTGAAACCGAACTAGATCCTACAGCAGCTGGAAGTGAGAGCGGAATTTCTCTAAGATCAGGCGAAAGGGCAAACCCTTATGGGAGTATCAACAACTAGCCTACAAGTCTAGGGTCTGGTAGGGAAGTCTGGGATTTGTTCCATCACAAATATGTTTGCTCCAGTCTCTGTGCCAAGTAATCCCCAGCATTGATGCCGGGATACTTCTTATCGTCCTCAGAAGCGTATGTGCCGGGGATAGCCTCGATGGTCTTATCAAAGTTTGGGTTACAAAAGTACCTATTACACCATCACCTCATGTCAGCGTTCCTTCCTTGGATGGTATAACTGCTGGTAACGTACGCGAGAGAATAACGAGCAGGGTGAACGCCCGATTCGGGGGGAATGGGTGGCTCAACAACCTGATGCTCAGTGGAACGGATTTTGCCGTTGGACCAGCGAGCAAGGAGGTCACCAGCGTTAATCACGACTGAACAAGAATTCAGCCAATATCTATGAATGGGTGAGCGAGGTTAATTCAAGGTTTACCTGTCCCAGGAATAGGCGTAGCATTGACGAACGTCCCCTTTGGGCTGCGAACTTGAAGTCCCCCACGGTCGTCCTATGCCCATTAGATATGTGCGCTCTAATAGGGAAAGGCCATAAGGCAAGGCGAACAAACCTGAAATAGAAGTGTAATGCTCCCATAATCCGTGTGTTTCCCAGCACGCACCTGGTCCTTATTCTTCACAAACACCTCCTTAGGAGTGCTCGGGTAATGCAAGAGCCTGAGAGTGTTATCCCCCTTGTCTGTATACTCGTCGAAGAAGCCCTCTTTAAGACCTAGCCCCAATCCGATAGCACGCATGACGTCTATGTGTAGGTCTTTGCAAGTGTCGTGGAAGGATTTCATGATTGAGACAAAATTAGGGTCTTCAGGCCAGTTGTTTGGATACTCAAGCTCGTCATCCCTTCCGATTTCAAATGACTCTTTGAGGTCGGGATTGACGGCGCGGAGGGAGTCGACGAAGGCTTTGTCTTGAACTGTAGAGGTTTTTTCGCGGCCAGGCGACGCGTAGCCACGGTTGGACCGAGGAGTTGTCTGGAGCGCTCACTCGCCCATATTAGTCGGTGAGGAGGAGGAGGAGGAGGAGGAGGAGGAGTTTTAGTAGTGGAGCGAAGTGGTTACCCATGCCAAAGCTTCCTTCTCCGCTTGGGGTCTCTTAAAAAACGCGATCGATTCAGCAAATACTCGGTCGATTGTTTCTTGGGGAATGCCGTGATTCTTAATATATCTGCCGGGTTTCAATTGTTTAACAAACAATACTTAGAGTTAAGATGCCTAAAGAAGGTGAGGGACAAAACACATGAAACCAGCTTCTTTAAAGCCGTCTACCATCCCCTTCGCAGCGGCCCTCTTTTCCTGCTCGTCGCCATGTAGGAAGAGGGAGAAATCAACGAGCTATCGATATGTAAAGCAGGAATTGGCTCAGCATAACCTATCAACGACTAAGGGGGGCAGAGATAACACAGTACCGCAATGAACAAACTGTCTTGATCGACAGCTGTTCCAACAGCATTCGAAGACACCATCTTGGACTTGAATAGGATAGTTTCTAAACAAGGGAATAGAGTAAGGGGAGATGCAGGTATTTTAGGCACAATCGGATGTTTGTTTTGGCGGAGCACTCCTGAAGAAGAGTAGAGAGCGGGTAGAGGCAATTTATGTTTGAAAGAGAGAGGGGTTCCCCAATATTAGGCTGTGGGGTATGATGAGTTCCCTGTCATGGGGGCATATCTTGAGTACGGTAGTTGGGTTGATAGTGTATCGGTAGGTATTGATACACTAAGCAAAGGTGACCCGCCTATTCCCGCTTATCGATAAGTTAACCTTGGGAGGTTGAGGGCCTATGTCGGGATGTTCCGCTTCATCGCACTTCCCCGCACAGGACTGGCTTAGCTAGGGGGATGTATCGAATTATGTTACCCAGGAAACCATCACTGGTGCCGCGCCTACTCCGATGGGCTAAAAGTACTCGGGTACTCATTACGAGTACTCGTGCAGTGAGATTGATTGAGCACAATGCAGTGCCGCCCGAGCGCATTGGGTAGGTACTCGAGTGTACGGTAATGCAGGACAATGCGCCTTCTTCTCTTTAAAGTGTCTACACACTTACCCTCAGAGGAATGTCTACCCACGAGATAAGTATTGTACGGTACTAGCATGGAGCAAAAAGTGATCGGAAAAAAAGTGGTTGGTGCAACACCACTTTTTTTCCGATCACTTACCCTCACACCCAAGTACAGTACATTGACCATAATTACCACCCCCGACCGGCCACCTTTCTATAAACCATCTCGGTCAACCCCTTTCTAGAAATATCAATTAGAGGGTACACAGATTCTTCTGAATACACGGACCAACATCCGCAATGCCCATCGTCGATATCCACACGCATGTATACCCACCTTCATACATGCAGAGTATGGTCTTGCCTTCCCCTCAGGATCCTATATTCTAATGGAAAATCCCGCAGTCCTCGAATCTCGCTCTACAGTCCCCTATGTCCGTTCGATTTCACCTACCAACTCCCCTAGGCTCTTCGTCCTACCCAGTGAAGATCCCCCAAGTACAACGTCCACTGGCCGTCCTATTGGTCCCGAATACTATGATATAGGCCAGAAGATCGCCTTCATGGACGCACACAACATTGATATCTCCGTAATCTCGCTAGCGAACCCATGGCTGGACTTCCTCCCCTCATCCGGCGCTGCAGCCGCAGCGGAAGCGCTAAACAATGACCTAAACACCACATGCGATAAGTTTCCTGGTAGACTGTTTGCCTTCGGTGCCCTCCCTATGTCTGCTTCCATCGAAGAGATCGTGTCGGAAATCAAGCGGTTGTCCGGGATGAAATACATGCGCGGGGTAGTCATGGGCACAAGTGGATTAGGAAAAGGACTCGATGATGAGAGATTGAACGGGGTTTGGGCAGCGCTGGAAGAGACTGGGCAAACCGTGTTTTTGCATCCACATTATGGCTTACCAAAGGAGGTGTATGGACCTACTGGCGGAGAAGAGTACGGGCATGTCCTGCCTCTGGCGTTGGGCTTTCCACTTGAAACCACGATTGCTGTGTCTAGAATGCTGCTATCAGGGGTTTGGGACCGATATCAAGGATTGAGCGTCTTGCTCGCGCACAGCGGTGGCACGCTACCATTTCTTGCGGGCAGATTGGAGAGCTGCATTGCGCATGATGGGAAATTATATAGAGAGGGCAAAATAGCCAATCGCCGAACGGTGTGGGATATTTTGCAGAAAAATATCCTCCTTGACGCGGTCGTGTATTCGGAAGTCGGCATCAAGGCGGCTGTGGACGTCGCGGGGGCGGGTAGAGTCCTCTTCGGCACCGACCACCCATTCTTCCCGCCACTGAAGAATGGGGATAAGGAGGAGTGGCCGAGTGTTACGACGAATTATAAGGCTATAAAAGACGCGTTTGGCCCAGGAAAAACGGAGAAGGTGGAAGGTTTGCTGGGCGGGAATGCGGCAAGATTACTGCGGTTGGAGGTTTGAAGGGGAGGCGTGCATAAATTATCACTCGTTAGCCAAACCTGATAGAGAGGGAGCCAGAAGTGCGGGGCCATGGGTGCTGGGTTCCACCTTCTGTGTATTCTATAATTAGCACAAAAAATAATACCTGGAGCTTTGAATGGCGTCTGCTAGGTCATTTCAAGGCGAAGGTGTGCGGGTATCGTGAAAATCGAATAGATGACCAAGTAGGTACAGTGGGAGCGCTATAGGCACAGACTTCCTCTGCAGACCCTGAGCTCCTATACACATCTCGGCCAGATACCGGCATGTATCTCCCACAAAATCCCATCCATCAAGAGGCCAGCCGTCAAGCATAAGCCCAAATTCCCCCAACAGGAGTTAAGGATATATATTACTCCCTGACACCATAGCAGCAAAAGTGGCTGAAACCATCCTACCCAACAAACAAGACCCCATTTAATATTGTTAGAAATGCCCAGGGGGGAGAGGGAGCACTCTCGCCGGAGCAAAAGCTTCTGTTTGCTTCACGATTCCATGACCCAGCCCCATGTAGTAGCTTTACTGTGATTATAATATACCCAATCCACCACACACACGCAGTACTCCAACACTCGGGGGCCATCAGCCTCTCCATTCCTCTCGACCAAGAGGAAATTTCTTTTTCCCCATAACTAGTCTGTGGACGCTACCAAAAGCATGCAATAGTCTACTCGTCCCCGGGAGATATCACTGATTATTGAAAGAGGGCTAAATTTATGTCATGCCGGGAGATAGACGTGTAGATGTAATAGGTATTATAGATATAGATACAGCACTTCTATCTACACGAACTTGGGACGTTCCGATCACAGACCTTCAATTAATTTAACTTGCCCCATAGCGAGGAGTTGAAACACGCAGGCGGTTACTTGTACAGGTAACTTGCACTAGCAGAGAGCGTAAACAGATTTTTCTGAATATCTCAACAGGCAAGTGCCACAATCCGGGGTGGCTTTCGCCATGTGGATATCTTTTTAAATTAAACCTACAAGTGCACCGCAAGTGCGGAGGGAACACGGGAGGAATCCTGGGGTGTGAGTTTCTGTTGCCAAGCACAGTAAATCACCCATGTAAATAGCAAAAGTAGTTAGCATAAAAGTAAGAAAAAAGTTGGTAGATTAATCAAAGGCAAATACTTTTCCCAGTATTTACATATTCTCTCCAAGTATCAGTACAATCAAATATTGTGAAGTTTCAACAACAAAAACAAGAGTTCATGTTAGTAATTGCCAGTGCCCCAAATACCATAGAATCATAAATGGACAATTGCATGAATTTAGCAAATAATGGAAGAGCTAAAAGATGAATGTGCATTATATATCTTATTGTACCTTCTACTTCTAGAGAGTATTGGAGTTTAAATATATGTTTATCCATTTAGGAGATACTATCTCATACTAAATTAGGTAAGTTATTCCTCTATAGTAGTACATAATTTTTATACAAACAAATGGTTTTTCTATTTTGTGATATCTTATAAAACAAACTGAAAAAATTAGATAAAAACTTCATAGTTATATTATATTATCATCTGCCAGTACTCTCCTAATGTAACAAATTTGTATCCTAAGTTGAAATATTTCTCCTGTTATAATCTTCAATATCTATTACCCTAACGTGAATAGCTTACCTATTATTAATAGTAAGATATACAACTACAAGAGACTGACAATATATCCAAACCAAAGCTCCTTGAGTTATGAGCTTCCTGCAGACATTTGAGAGACAACTAGGGATACTGGATAAGTGTATATTTCAAGATTTGTTAACTGATTAGAACAATACTTAGAGAATACTACTTCACTCATTTACTTGTTGTATATGCATCAGATGGAATAATGCTTTAATAGCTAGATATCTAAACTAATCACTGCATATTCTATATTACTAGTACTATTGGTATGTAGGTGATTAGGCCGCATATTTATATATAGTCTATAAAGATGAAGAGATAGAAGACTGTCTCATAGTAGGGTAAAAACACACTCAAATAAAATAGCAGTAGGGGAGCACTGTTCGAGTTAGGCTAGATAAGTGTTACAGGGTAGCTAACACGGTAGGATTCTGAGCTAACTTAACCGAGGATATTTGAGATAACAGATAAATAGTCAGGAAGGCTTGTAGGTAATTGTTTGGAAAAAGTAGAGAAATAAAGCGTAGTCAAATATCAAAGAGTTAGAATATAACTTGCTTGTTCACTTGTTATATAATTAAGGTCTCTTCTCTGTTGCTTGATGATTCTTCAACCACGAGGGGGGTTTTTTTTTTTGTTAATTCTGTGGTATGATTTTATGTACTCGCCGGAGTCATTGAAAACTGGAAACTAGCCACGGTGAAACGGGGATAAGGCGATCGGGCGATCACAATGTCTAGAAAGAGAGAGTGTGTTACAAGACATCTTAAGACAGCACTGGTTGCACTGAGTGATCGGCCATGATAGCGAAGGCAGTAGTTAAAATAACAAACAAGATAGGAGATAGGTTTAATGAGTTCAAACTAGCTAATAATACTTAATAGGATAATAATAAAAATAATGATACTTGTGCGTAGAGTAAGCCTGAGATATGAAGCCAATTAACAAAAGTCATAATCGTAAAAATCATAACATCATAAGAGAAATATGAAAACCTGGGCATGAGGGAGGGCATAGTGGGCATGAAAGGAATAAGAAAGAGGAGTGACTTAGATATGAGGGGCATGGGGGAAATAGGGGACATGGGTGGTATGGGAGGCATCGGAGGGGGAGAGAAGTAGATATATAAAAGAGGCCGAACTTGAAGGTTAGAAGAGTTAGTAAATGCTGGAAAACTATTTACGCTAACCTTATACAAATCTCTACAGAGAGAAGAGTTATGTTTTTCCATTTTTAATATCTCGTGGAAACAAAAGTAAATATTGGGACATCCGAGTATGCGGAAGGGATAGTAGAGAGCTAAGTGTGATGGGAGAGGGGTAGGTAGAAAGAGTGGGATAGTATATGTGGGAAGCGGGATAAGCAGGGGAACGGGGTATACGGAGAAATATGATATGCGGGCAAGGAGGGTCAGCGGAGAAAGGGGGGTGTGCGGGGAAAGGGGGGTATGCGGGGAAAGGGGGGTATATGAGGAGAGCTACTAATGATATTGGGAGAAAGAGGGGGAACTGGACTCAGGCTACTACCGAGTGTGACCGTCATTGGCAGCTAAAAGGTCTGAAATACGGTCGGGCATTGAAGAAGTATGTTGGGTGATTTCAGCAGGTATAAGGTTTTCCCACTCGGCAAATATAGCTGTATTGAGATCGGGAACTGTTGTAGGGCGAGGGTCACGGCGAGAAATCCGACGTTTAAGAAGGCACCAAATTGCCTCGATAGGACTTATATTAGGTGAAGAGGCCGGCCAGGGGAAGAGATAGTCTCTGATGCCTAGTTCCTGGAGAGTCTCAAGTGTTTGGCGAGAGCCATGGGCGGGAGCACCATCTTGCTGGAAATAAACATATCCCGATGTTGTATTTCCTGATTGCTCGATACTAGACCACCATGGATATAGGTGGGGATGGATTATGTGCTCAATATAAGTTGAACTATTGATACGCCCCCAGCTCGAAGAATCCCAAACAATTAAAGGCCCCTTTTGATCCTGATAAATGGCCCCCCAGACCATAATTGTCGTTTGGCGTGCGAAGCGAGGCACCAAACAGTCTTCCTCATACTGTTCACCTGCCCTTCGAGTCAGCCAAGTAGTACCACACATATCCCCCACGGAGAAAGCGCACTCATCCGTCCAAATCACATCACCCCAATCCTCCCGACCCCAGTCCTGAAACCTTTCTCACCAGGCATGTCTCTTCTGTTTTGCACTTGTCGAAAGAAAAGCTTTCTTACGGGTCACACGGCGATTGTAACCAGCACTCTTGAAGACTTTTTTGTGTGTGGCTTTGCTGAGTTGGATCCCGGCGAGTTTTGCAATTTGCATATAAGGGAGACGACTCTCACGGTCCCCTGATGAGATACGTGTTGGGATAACTTTGGTGTTCTTTCTTTTGTTACACGGTTGCTATGAGGGATTTCTTTTGTAAGGTTTACGACAAATTGTAGTGTTTCCTTGGTTACGCGGACATGCGACTCATACTGGGGTATGAGTCGGGCGGCAAAGGCTGTGCTAGGATTTCCGTCTATATAAGGGGGCTTCGCCCCTTTTCTCCTTGCCATCTTTCTCGTCCGCTCCACCTCCAGCGATTGAAATCTCAACACCATGGGAAATCATCGTGAGAGTGTCCTCCGCCTCTGATCTACCGCGCCCGTGGCATCTGCTCGGGGGTTTATCACGCCTTCATCTCTTTACTTTCTCTGGGGCCTTTGGCCTCCTCTCCCTGGGGTTATGGATTCCTTTCTGGTTCCGTTTGTCTTCGTTGAGCACGCTCGCGTTGATGTTCCTACCCTTTACCCAGCACTTCGCGACGTGTCTCGCTTAGCGATTTGCACGGTCGGCAACCCTTTTTTCCTCGTCAACACGCGGTCGCTAGTTTCGGGCTATCGGTGAAGTAGTTGCCCTGGTGGCCCTGCTCCCTGGTATTGCACTCCCTCCTGGGCTGCTCGGTCGGTACGGTGGCATTCCAAAAATCGTGACCCTGTTTCGGTCCTCCGCGTTCGTACTTCTCGGTCTTTGGCGAGCCTTCCCTCTCCCGCTTCCCACGCGTCAGATCCGCTTGCACCGTACTGCTATGCCCCTCCTTAGCTGGCACCTTATCTGCCTCCCCGGCTGGCACCCTACTGCCCCTCACGATAGCTGGCACCTCCACTGCTGAGTGGCTCTCCTCGCTGGGTGACTCCCCTCGTCCCCCTCCCGCTCCTGCGATTTACTCTACGGTCGCAAACCTCGCATTTGGTTACGCTGTGTCATGATATAGCACTACCTCCTTGGCCCATGCTAAAGTCCGAAGCGTCGCCGACATTCCAGGCACTCCACCCGTGACGAACACCTGCCCTATAGCCGCGTAGGCCGGGGACATACCGTTAGGCATCCGGCACTAGTAGTTTTAGCTCTCCTCTCCGTCGGCACTTGGTGCCTTAAGATTCTTTTCTTTTGTTTTGGTGGGCCCACCGAAGGGTTTGTGTCTTTCTTTGGTTTCATTCCTATTCATGTCTTTCCTTACGTGTCTGGAGGAAGGTATTGTTCCGTCTTGCTTTCGTCTTAGGTGCTAGTAGGGGGGAGGGTGTGCTCTGGGTTCGAGGAGTTGGATTTTTCCCATGAGGGGGTGAAGCGGGCGGTTGTTGGGATTAAGGTTTTGTTCACGGCATAGCTTTTGCTCCACGCGGTTTCTTGTACCTTAACAACGAATACATGATTATAAAAAAAAAAGGAGAAAAAAGAAAAAAAAAAGCCCCTTATCTCCCTGCTCGTCAATACGCGGTCGCTAGTTTCTGGCTATCGGTGAAGTAGTTGCCCTGGTGGCCCTGCTCCCTGGTATTGCACTCCCTCCTGGGCTGCTCGGTCGGTACGGTGGCATTCCAAAAATCGTGACCCTGTCTCGGTCCTCCGCGTTCGTACTTCTTGGTCTTTGGCGAGCCTTCCCTCTCCCGCTTCCCACGCGTCAGATCCGCTTGCACCGTACTCCTATGCCCCTCCTTAGCTGGCACCTTATCTGCCTCCTCGGCTGGCACCCTACTGCCCCTCACGATAGCTGGCACCTCCACTGCAGAGTGGCTCTCCTCGCTGGGTGACTCCCCTCGTCCTCCTCCGGCTCCTGCGATGTACTCTACGGTCGCAAACCTCGCATTTGGTTACGCTGTGCCATGGTATAGCACTACCTCCTTGGCCCATGCTAAAGTCCGAAGCGTCGCCGACATTCCGGGCACTCCACCCGTGACGAACGCCTGCCCCATAGCCGCTTAGGCCGGGGACATACCGTTAGGCATCCGGCACTAGTAGTTTTATCTCTCCTCTCCGTCGGCACTTGGTGCCGTAAGATTCTTTTCTTTTGTTTTGGTGGGCCCACCGAAGGGTTTGCGTCTTTCTTTGGTTTCGTTCCTATTCATGTCTTTCCTTACGTCTCAGGAGGAAGGTATTGCTCCGTCTTGCTTTCGTCTTAGGTGCTATTAGGGGGGAGGGTGTGCTCTGAGTTCGAGGAGTTGGATTTTTCCCATGAGGGGGTGAAGCGGGCGGTCGTTGGGATTAAGGTTTTGTTCACGGTATAGCTTTTGCTCCACGCGGTTTCTTGTACCTTAACAACGAATACATGATTATAAAAAAAAAGAAAGAAAAAAAAGAAAAAAGAAGAAAAAAAAAAGCCCCTTATCTCCCTGATTCTTTACACTACCTGGTATTTCTTTCACGACTCTTGTACTTCAGAATATAACGTCTTCTATTCTGATATCCAAGTTCCACGCCAAGAACCCACAAACCCTGACCCTGATCTATCGTTATGCGATCAGTCTTGACCTGAGATTGTCATCTCCGAACCCTCACGCTAAACGACTGTTATCGTTTAGGACCTCTCTGTCGTTGTCTGCCTTGGACTAACGTCCAGTGCCAAGACCCCGTTACACAAGGTAGCGTCTAACGAGGATCCAACCCGCACAACACCATGTCTCGACGTGTCAAACTTCCGACCCCTGCGTTGTCTGCCTTGACCGACTTGTCGGCAGTTACGAACGATGAGTTTGACCAACTACCCCAATCTCGGATTAGACAACAGCTCCTCACTGCGCGCGATCTTGCCACTTCACTAAACGGGCTCCCGGCACTTCCTTCCATTTCCCGACAAGGCACTCCTGCACCCCTCAAACAAAACCCTCGCTTCCAGCAGCTGCAACAACGTGTTCAAAACCTAACCAACGAAAGGGAAGCGCTTGCTGAAGAACGAGATGCACTTACCGAAGAACGCGATGCTTTACTTACCGAGGGACAAGGACTGGAGGCAAGGTACAGAGCTATCGAGACTGACCCAGAGCGCGACAGAGCCACCATAGTTACCCTTAATACTGCGTTGACCAACACGAACACTGCCCTGGCAACTGCAACTGCTGCACTTGCAAACGCAGGGGGACCTGCTCCGCCAGTAGGCGTACGACCCCCTAAGCGAGAATCAATCCCCAAGCCACAAGAATTCGACGGATCCCAGGACCAACTTCGCCCGTTCATTGCACAATTACGTAACAAGTTCCTCGGAGATGCCCACAAGTTTGTGGATGTCCAACATCAGTTGGCATATGCTGTTGGGTTCCTGAAACGGAAAGTTTACGAACAAATCCTTCCACTTATTGATGAAGGAAACATTAATATAGTTAGTGTGCAAGCCCTGATCACCATACGCGAGAACGCCTTCGGCAATCCTGATAGGGTCCGTACCGCCGAACAGAATCTACAAAGTCTACGTCAGAAGAATTGTAACTTCTCTTACTACTTAGTGGATTTTCAACGATATGCTGCCGAGGTATCTTGGAACGATGCTGCTAAGCGAACCTCATTATATGAAGGATTGAGTGCCGAACTCAAGGGCGCTCGTGTGACCCTGGACACCCCCGACGAACTTGACCAATATATCATATTGCTTAAACGTGTGGATAACAAGATCCGTGCCCGTGCAGCGGAACGTAAGGGGTCATCTTCTACATGGAGATCACCTACCACGACCACGACCACGACACCAAAACCGGCTTCCCCTCCTACGACTACCACCACCGCTACAGGTACCCAAGCGGGCCCCATCGACCTTTGGGCTGGACGACGCCGTCTGTCACAGGCGCAACGTGAAGATCGCATGCGATGCGGCCAATGCTTCTACTGTGGGGGAGCAAACCACATGGCCTGACAATGTCCAAATAGACAAAGTCACCTCAGAGCCAATGCTGCGGCCATTCGTGCACCTCCGCCCGTGGTTCCTGAAGATTCTCGTCCCGAGTCCGAACACTGGGAAAACTAACTGTCCCATGTACAGTCCAAGGCACTGTCATGGGACAAGAATCGCCTTCTTCGTTACTTTCTTTATCCGGTTTATCTCTTGACGACATGGAGAATGAGGTTGAAGCTGATCATCTGGTAATGGCATGTACGATTGTTGACAACCATAACGAGATCAGATCCCATGCTCTAATAGACTCGGGAGCAACTGGATATGCATTCATCGACAAGGCTTTCGCCGAGCGCCATAATTTTCCTTTGTTTGAACTTAAAGAACCACGACCTTTAACGGTCATCGACGGACGGCCTGTGAGTTCCGGAGCAATTACTCATATCACCAAGATCGGGTTGTCGATTAACAACCACCATGAAATGATTCCTGCTTTTGTTACCACGCTTGGGGGATACCATCTAACACTTGGGATACCCGGGTTAAAACACCACGATGTCAAGATTGACTTCGCTTCTAACTCTCTTACTTTTGAATCTGAATATTGCTTGAAGAACTGTGTTAACAACGTTACAATGGCCTACGGAATTGAAGAAGAGTTACCACATTTCCTACGGGCTTATGCTGCACAATGTGCTCTCGGACATAAGGTCCTCGACAAGAATGAAGTACTTCAGATACTTCCTAAACAATACGACGAATTCCTTCCATTATTGCTCGAGAAAACAGAAGATCAACTACCACCTCACGGAAGGTTTGATCACGAGATACCACTGCGCCCGGGATTTGTCCCTCCTTTCGGACCAATATACGGTCTTAGCCCCCCTGAGTTATCAGCCTTATACGAATGGCTAGACGAAAATCTGGATAAGAAATTCAACCGCGAATCATCCTCCCCTGCCGCTTCTCCGATTTTGTTTGTTAAGAAAAAAGAAGGTTCTCTACGCTTATGTGTTGACTATAGAGGACTTAACGAGGGAATGATTAAAAACCGTTACCCTTTACCCTTGGTCAAAGAAACCTTTATGCAACTTTCACGAGCAAAGATATTCACTAAACTGGATATTCGCGGAGCCTACAACTTAATCCGCATAAGAGCAGGTGAAGAATGGAAAACAGCTTTTCTTACACGATACGGGCTTTTTGAATCCCTCGTCATGCCCTTTGGGCTTACCAATGCCCCCGCTACCTTTCAAGCATACATTAATGACGCGCTACGCCCATTTCTGGATAGGTTTTGTACAGCATACCTTGACGATATCTTGATATACTCCCAGAATGAGGAACAACATATCGAACACGTCAAACAAATCCTGGAAGCTTTAACCAAAGCTGGACTCCAGGTAAAACCTCAGAAATGCGAATTCCACACCAACAATGTCGAGTATCTTGGTTTCATCATCACGACGGAAGGCCTACGAATGAATCCCGCAAAGATCACCACGATCATTGAGTGGCCCATCCCTAAGAAATTACGCGATGTCCCCTCCTTCTTAGGATTTGGAAACTTCTACAGGCGCTTTATCCAAGATTATTCTCATCTGGCCAGGCCACAAACCCAGCTAACCAAAAAGGGTACACCATTTGTATGGTCGGATCTTTGTCGAGCCGCATTTGAAAGATTGCAGGAAGCCTTTACAACAGCCCCCATCCTGATCCACTTTGATTTTGATAAGGAGATAGTAGTGGAAACCGATGCTTCCGATATCGCCTCTGCTGGTATACTATCCCAACCTGGATCTGACGGACTTTTGCATCCCATCGCCTTCTTCACAAAGAAACACACACCAGCCGAATGTAACTACGACAGTTACGACAAAGAGTTGATGGCCGTGGTACGGGCTTTTGAAGAATGGAGGGCTAGTCTAGTTGGACGACCTGTTACCGTACGTTCGGATCATCAAAACCTGCGATACTTTACCACGAAAAGGTTACTCAATCAACGACAAGCCCTATGGTCGGAATTCCTGTCACAATTCAACTATACGATTGAATTTGTACCTGGTAAAGCACATGGGAAAGCGGATGCTTTGACAAGGATGGCGGGACAAACCGAGGAAGAGGTATTGGAGGACGAAACGCATAGGACACAGGTGGTTCTCAAGTCCCAGTCTCTGGATTTGTTGGCGGATATCCCGCTTCACTTTGGAGCGGTCCCTTTGAATGAACTATGGACGGAAGCCTATCAAGCTTACCCCCTTCCAAACCAGATACTCACGATGCTGGCACAAGGGGTACGACATAGCCGCCTGATATCGCTAGCCGAATGTACCAAGGATGGTAATCGACTGCGGTTTCGAGACCGTCTTGATGTCCCCGCGCACAAACCTTTGAAACTGGCTATCATTCGGGAAAA